>BNJU01000366.1_pt1 | contig 99104 bp, 128 predicted proteins | sample 8539281 | NCBI WGS metagenome assembly BNJU01 (sample SAMD00202456, study PRJDB9452) | human saliva metagenome | isolation source: human saliva | place: Japan | reverse complement strand
TTTCCATATAAATTTCACATTATCCACAGTAATACGGCTGTGATAAGTGTTATAAGTATCCATCCGCCTTTCATTGTGGTGAAGGGCAAATCCACATTCATGCCGAAGAATCCTGAGATAATTGTCGGTATTGTCATAAGCAGTGACCATACGGTCATGATACGCATTGTTTCATTCAGTCTGATATTTATAAGATTGTTGTACATTCCGCTCATCTGCTCCACTATGCTTGATGCCATATCCGCCATCTCACTTGCCTGCTTAGCCTCTATGTAGGCATCCTCAAGCTGCTCCTTCTCGGCATTTGAACATTTCTTTATTGCCGTGGTTATCCTCATCTGTCTGATTGCCACTACATTCTGCCTTGTTGCAGCTCCAAGGTAGATAAGACCTACCTCAAGGTCCGACAAATCCCAAATCCCTTGATTGTTTGTGTTGTTTCTAAGCCTTCTGTTCAAATGCAGTCTCTCTTCATTAAGCTTATCAAGTATCGGCAAAAATGAGTCGGATATAACAAAAAGACACAAAAATAACAGCATCATCGAACTGCTTGCCTCTTCCACCTCTATCAGCTTTTCAATCTGCGGCACAATATAATTTGTATCATATGTAACAAACATAAAGATACTGTCCGCATTTACAAAAAATTTAATCGACCTTGTCTCATAGTGTCCGTCATTTTGTGTAAATGCAGGCATATGTATTACCGCAAACAGATTCTTGCCGTCATAGTCCACTCTGGCTCTCTCATTTGAGTCAAGTACATACTCGGACATCTCTTCAGTCAGGTCAAATTTGTTCTCCAATGTCTCTACATCCGTTATGTTACTGACATCTACAACTCTCCAATAGTATTTCTTTCCTTCTTCTCCTAAATACATTTGCATTTATAAATCCTCAAAGCTTAATTCAAGCCTTTTCTATCTGTATTCTTCATACCACTTGTTATCCACAGTGATATATTTAATCTTCTCTAAAAGCAGTCTTTCTATATTTGCATTAGTCTCTTCTACAAGCTTTTTTTGCAGTCTTTCACTCTCACTGTCATTAAATATAAGACTTATCGTTACAGTCTCGTCAAATAAAGTATCTTCTATCACAATATTTTCACTCTCAGCTATATACTTTATCTTACCGTAAAATCATATCCGAACCTGTATTTCGCTCTAAAACCTTCGTGGATTTCTCCGCTTACACTTGCATTTAAACCTTCTATAACGGCACCTTGATACGCTCTTATAAGTCCGCCAACTCCAAGCAGTGTACCGCCGAAGTACCTTGTTACCACTACAACTATATCAAAGTAGCCTTGGTTTTCAAGCACTTCCATCATAGGCATTCCGGCACTTCTTTGCGGCTCTCCGTCATCAGAACATTTTTTCTTGTCGCCCTTGTCCCCTATAATATACGCATAACAATTATGCCTTGCGTCATAATATTTTTTCTTTATTTTTTCTATAAACTCGATTGCCTCTTCCTCTGAAGCTACTGCCGCAATATTTGCTATAAACCTTGACTTCTTTTCTACAATCTCGGTCTCTTTGGTTTCCAGAATGATTTTCATTGGTTATCTCCTACTTCTAAACAGATTATAACAAATGTTCACATAAATAAAAAGACCGTCAGCAGCTTTTAAGCTTTGACAGTCTTAATAAATCATATTGATAATGCCATATCCACCTGACGCGAAAATGATACGCCGGTCTTACACCACAGAGCAAAATGCTCACAGTTGTTTCTTGTGAGGTTGTATGACCTCTCTCCAAGCCTTGACTTGGCTCTCTTTATTGTCTCTTCAGGTGAGAACAGTTGATACTTTGCCTTGAATATAAAATCAAATATACCTGTTCCCTCTCTGGGATTTTCAGTAAAGTCGGTGCTGCTCCTTAACTTTCTCGGAGGACCGCCTGCCTTTGGAAAATGCAGTACAAAATAATCCTTGCACCCTTGTGTAAAACCTTCAAGGTCTGTTTCATAGATACTCACATTTCTTCCGAAATCCTTAGTCTTATCCGCATAGTGAATGACCCTTCCTTCACCTATATATACACCGTAGTGGTCGTACCACTTTCTGGATACCCCTATCACATCTCCGGGCTTTAAAAAGCTGTCTGAAGCCAGTCTTTCAAACTTATCTTCCATAGCACTCATACTTCCGGTGGCTTTTCTTATATTGTCCTTGTCCAAAATCCTTGCATGGTCATCAATCAGATTTTGTTGCAGTCTGTATCCGTTCTTTACTTTTTTATCTCTCCAAAAATGCTGCTTTCCGGTAATCTTCTCTTCCTTATTGGGTCTGTCGCCGCCCGGTTTCATCAAAAGCTTACCTGCAATCAAAAGCGCTAATAACATAATCCCCCCAAAGTAATATAATATAGTTAGGTCTCACTAAGTTAGGTATAACTAATATATACTACTTATAAAACTTTTTCAAGCAAATTTTATGCTACCCCATCACTTTCCCGAAAATCTCTGCAGGAATATACGCCTTTATCAAGATACCGTCGTCTGTGTACTCTTCACTTTTAATCTCTCCGAACTTTCTGATAAGTGCAATCTTACCTGCATCTTTATAAGAAAAAATATGTTCCAGATATACTCTTTGATTTTGCAATATATTTTCAATAGTCTTCTTTAAATCTTCAATACCGTCTCCGGTCTTTGCAGACATCTTAAGAATCTTATCAGCATGGAAATCTCTCGGAAGTTCCTCTCCTTCCTTTATCAGATCTGTCTTGTTAAAGACTGTAATTATATCCTTATCCACCACATCAAGGCTTCTTAGTGTATCATATACCACAAGCATCTGCGAGCTTGCCTCCTCATTTGACGCATCCACCATATGTACCAAAAGATTGGCATACTTGGCTTCCTCAAGTGTTGATTTAAACGCCTCTATAAGATGGTGAGGAAGCTTTCTTATAAAGCCTACAGTATCCGTTACAAGTATTTCCTGACCGCTTCCAAGCTTTAACTTTCTTGTAGTCGGGTCAAGTGTTGCAAAGAGCTTGTCCTCCGCCAAAATATTTGCATCTGTCAGCTTGTTTAAAAGTGTAGACTTGCCCGCATTTGTATATCCCACTATCGCCACATTAAAGGCAAGGTTTTCATCCCTTGATTTTCTTATCAGCTCTCTGTGGCTTTCCACCTTCTTAAGCTCCGACTTAAGCTGTGAAATCCTCTCATGAATAAGTCTTCTGTCCATCTCAAGTTTTTTCTCTCCGGGACCTCTGGTACCTATTCCGCCACCAAGTCTTGAAAGACTGCTTCTAAGCCCTATCAGCCTTGCTGCAGAAAATTTCAGCTGAGCCAGCTCAACTTGAATCTTTCCTTCACTTGTTGTGGCTCTTTTTGCAAATATATCCAAGATAACCATGGTCCTGTCCATTACCTTGGTATCCAGCAAATCTTCAAGATTTCTAAGCTGTGCAGGTGTAAGCTCGTCGTCACATACCACACCCGTGGCATCAAGCCTCTCTATTCTTTCTCTTACCTCTTCTATCTTGCCTTTTCCAAGATAGGTGCCCGGATGTATCCTCTCCCTTGACTGTATAATACTGTCAAGCACTGTAGCGCCTGCCGTATCCACAAGCTCCGCAAGTTCTTTCATGGACTCTTTTGTATCGTCGCCTACATCCACTCCGAGAAGTATAACTTTCTCAACTATTTCCTTTGTCTCAAATGTACTCATATATTACCTATCTTATTCTTGCCTTTAAGAATGCCACCTCATGTGAAACGCTCTCATCCTCACCGTATTTTTCAATATATGCGTTGAATGCTTCAAGCGCCTTGTTGTAATCACTCTTATACTCATAACATGAACCTCTTGAAAACATCAAAGATTTCAAGGTCTCATCTTCACTTTTATTAAGCTTTTTCTTTTCAAGCAATGCTATGCCCTCATCCACGGCTTCAAGTGCCTTATCATAGTCCTCTCGCTTTGACATATGCTTTGCATATACCGCCAATATTTTAGCATTCTTCCTGCCGGTCTCTTTTAAAAGTTTCTCCAAAAACTCCTCGGCACTGTCAAGGTATGCGGCATCCATCTTTTTGTCATACATATCCTCGTAGTACTCTGCTATAGTAATACCTGCATTGATATGCAGCTCACTTTTATCGTCCTGTTTTGCCGCCTTTTCATACATATCTATAGCATTGTCAATATTTATATCCATATCCGTATTACTGAGCTTGGTATATATGATGGCGAGCATATCCATATATTCGCTTCTGTTCTCATCTGCAGATGTAAGCAGCCTGTAGCTGTGCTCCGCAGCTTTATAATCTCCTGCCCTGTACTCCGCCTCAGCTCTGTATCTGAGTATATCTATTTCAAGGCCTCTAATACTGTTGCTGCCATGTGCATCTATCGCCTTATCAAACGCTTCCACCGCCTCGGCATACTTTCCCTCATTTAAAAGTGCCTTCCCGGCTTCAAAGTTTTTTCTCTCCTTGCCTGAACATCCGCTAAGCATAATGGCGGCAAGTATACCTACCGCAAACAATCTTTTAATTTTTCCCTGTACTGCCAAAGCCACCTCTGTCAACCTCATTCAATTCTTTTACTTCTTCAAATGTAAACGCGTCCTGATGTTTTATTATCCTGAACTGACATATCCTGTCATTTACCTCTATAACGGTATCTCTCATTGCCAGCGCCGGGAACTTCCACTCGTCATTGTCTCCGCAGTAAGACTCGTCAATCACTCCCATAGAATTGGTCTGCAGTATGCCGAAGTTTTTGAATGTGGAGCTTCTAGGTACCACCAATGCCTCATAGCCCTTGGGTAATTCCATTCCCACACCGAGTTTTATCAGCTTATATTCTCCGCTTTTAAGTTCCACCCTTTCGGCAGCTCTTAAATCTATCCAATCACTTTTGCCGTCAATGAATTTGAGTTTTTCTATTTCATCACTAAAGTATTTTATCTTTATCTTCAACTGTTTATCCTCACTTATTTACATTTGCTTCACTCTCAAGCCGAACTTCCATCCGGTCTCTTCTTCCACCTCATGTACAATCTCCGCCTCAAGGTCGGAATCAAGTCTAGGCAGAGACTCTTTTGACTCTATACCGAATCTTCTGAGGAACTCCTCCGTGGTCGCAAACTGTGCCGGTCTTCCCGGAGCATCCAGCTTACCTGCCTCATACACCAGACCGAACTCCACAAGCCTGTTCACCACATGGTCCGATGAAACTCCTCTGATATGTTCTATCTCAGACTTGGTTATAGGTTGCTTGTATGCAATGATTGACAATGTCTCAAGTATGGCATCAGTCAGTACCTGCTTTTTGGGAGTCTTACAAACTTTGATAAGCTTGTCATAGTATTCGGACCTGGTACACATCTGCACACAGTCTCCCAAATCTATTATCTGTATTCCTCTGTTGTCCTTATTATATTTATCTTTTAACGACTCAAGATTTTGAATAACTTCACTTTCCTTCATCTCAAGGGCCGCACAAAGCTGTCTGATTTCTACAGAAGCTCCGAGCGCAAAGAGTATTGCCTCTATTGCCGCCTCCGTCTTGGTTAATTTAGCCATCAAGTATATCGCTAAGGTCTAGCGTTTCCTCCTTTCCCTCTTCTTCCAAAGTCTCTATCTGCATTTCACCGAAAACCTCTTCCTGTGACAGTGCAATCTTACCTATTTTCATCAGCTCAAGTACACTTAAAAATGTGACAACGACCTCAAGCTTTGTATGCTGATCTTCAAGCAATGCTCTGAAGGTAAACTTCCTATGTTTTCTGGCATACTCCATTACATCCTTTATCTTCGCCTCAAGCGATACAGGTTCCTTTTTTATAGTGCCGAAATTGCTTCTTACCTTATCTATTCGGTTGTCCTTTTGCTTCATCACGCGGTCAAAGACCTGTCTTAACTTATGCAGATTCAAATCTCCGAAAAGCTCGTCAAGGTCTACAGGCTCTTTGTACTGTTCCACCTCATCAGGAATGGTCGGACTCTTATAAAGTATCTTCTCGGCATCAAAGTACTTACCTGCAAGTTCATTTGCCATAAGCTTGTACTTCTTATACTCAAGCAATCTCTCCACCAGCTCGGCTCTCGGGTCAATGACTTCATTGGTCTCTTCATCCTCTTCAAGAGGCAAAAGCATCCTCGCCTTTATATCCAAAAGTGTTGTAGCCATCACTATAAATTCACTCATAAGGTCAAGGTCATCCGTCTCCAAATGATTCATATAATTCAGATACTGCTCGGTTATACTCACTATCGGAATATCGTATATGTCCACCCTGTCTCTCTCTATAAGATACAGCAAAAGATCCAGCGGACCTTCAAATCTCTCCAATTTGTATGAAATCTCCATACTCACCTCTCATCAACTCACTCAACCTTATCATTGTATCAAATTTCAAGCTCTTTTGCGACCTTTAAGATTGATTACCACAAGCTCGGACATATCATTGAGCCTGATATTTATACTGTGTGTACCAAGCCCTGCACCTATTATCTCTGTCATGTTTCCAAGTCTTTTCATTCCCACTACCAATCTGTTAAAAAAATGAAATTGTGGAGTCATTACTCCTATTCCCGCAGGCAGTCTTATCGTTCCTCCGTGAAAATGTCCGCACAATGTCAAATCTGCACCGCTTTTTTCATAGTCTTTTATAAAAAGAGGTGAATGTGCCATAAGTATGTTGTAATGTGACCTGTCAATATGCAGTCTCTCTTTTATATAACCCATATCAAGCGGCTTTTTAAACCTGCGCAGATAATACTTTTTTTCAAGGTCAAGCCCGTGAATACGGATATTCTCACCTATGTCCACACTGCTGTCAGACAGATATACTATCCCCATATCTTCCAATATCTGCTTATATCTGTTATAACCAAGCCCGAACTTGTTCTCAGACAACCTCTGCTCATGGTTGCCGTTTGCATATATACAGGTATATTTATCTGAAAGTCTCTTTAAAAGCGGCAAGACATTCTCTATTCCAAGCTTACTCTTTACAGTAATCATATCTCCGCCTATGAGTATGATATCAGGAGATATTTTATCTATCGCCTCAATAAGCTTTATATTGTTTTTGCCGAAGCTGTTATTATGTAAATCGGTCAAAAAGACTATTTTTTTGCCGCCTTTTATCTTGTCGGTAGGTATATTGTAATGTACTACCTTAAACTTTTTTCTCTCATAAAAAGAACGGAGCAGCAAGGCACTACACCCCACTGCTCCCAATCCTATAATTTTAGAAAATATATTTTTCATCAAACTCCTAGCTTACCCAGACTCCATCGCTGTTTAATGCATATCCGTCCGGTGTGGTGGTATTTGTCAACATTTTACCATCACTTCCCAAATAATACCATAGTCCGTTATACTTAAGCCATGATGAAGAGTTCATAGCACCTGAATCTTCCATATAGTACCATGACCCGCTTGTATCCTGTCTCCAGCCTCTTGCCATGCGTCCGTCTGCGTCAAACCAGTACTTTTTACCGTTGATATTAAGAACCTCCGCTCTGGCACTTGTATTGTCAGACTTTATATAAAACCAGTTGCCGTTGTTTTCCTTCCAACCGACATCAGGTGCCATTCCCGGACCGTAGTTTTCAGACTTCATCACAGATGTTCTGATTTGCTTCGGTGCAAGCTCAACCTTTGCACTGTCCGCCATTGTAATATTCTGCGCCTGCTTTGCTGAAACCGCCTGATTTTTTGCAACGGCTCTGCCTGTGTCCTTTGAATCAATGTTTATTCCGCCACTGCTTGCTATAGAAAAGCCGTAGTCAAGCAATTTCTTTGTATCATCATAGTGAGTGCCACTACACTTAAGTACTACCACTACCAATCTGATACCGTTTCTTTCGGCAGCTGTTACAAGAGTATTTCCGGCACTCTTTGTATATCCGGTCTTACCGCCTATCACTCCGTCATAACTTATCTCTCCTGTGACCATCTTGTGGTGCATCTTTACAGAAGAAGGCGCAGACTTTGAATTGGTAGCCGTGAAAGTATAACTTCCTGAGCCCGCTACAGCTCTGAATGTCGGATTTTTAAATGCCTCAGCTGCAATAAGCGCCATATCCTTGGCTGTCGTTTTGTGGTTTTGGTTGTTAAGTCCGTTCGGATTTACAAAGTTGGTATGAGTTGCTCCAAGCTCTCTTGCTCTGTTATTCATCATATTTGAAAAGCCTGCAACAGACCCGCCTATATGCTCCGCCAGCCCGTTTGATACTTCATTGGCAGATTTCAACATCATTGCGTAAAGCGCATCTCTTACACTCATACTGTCTCCGGCTCTGACAGGCAAAGTCGTTGCACCGCTATCAAGATTTGCGACAGCCGAACTTTTAAAATATACCGTATCGTCAAGGTTTGCCTGTTCCACTGTAAGTAAACCTGTCATTATCTTTGTGATGGATGCCGGCGCAAACTGAGTATCACCGTTTTTCTCATACAAAAATTCGCCTGTATTGGCATTGTATACAGCCGCTCCCTGTGCGCCTATACTTGGCGGCGTCGCCGCATATACCGCCATAGATTCAGGTACAAAAGATATTACAGTTACGGATAATACTACAGCCAATCCGGTTGAAATTATTTTTTTAAATCTCATATTTCCTTCCTACTTTATTTTATTGAGGATACTTCAGACTCATATTCAAACATACTTATAATGAGCTTCTGTATGATTATGCCTCATGTGTTAATATTGTATCACATATATCGAACGCAAATATTAAGTAAATCTTACATAGCTATGACTTTATACTAAACCGGAGTAATTAAGTAAAGTATGAATGAATAATATTAAGAAAATCGTAATATAAAAAGGCCGAGCTCCTAAAGCTCGGTCTGAAAATTTATTATATTATCTATATATTTTCTGTAAGTTCATTCATAATGTCCGCTACATGCTCAATCTTTTTTGCTCTGTATGCATTGGCTCCGCAAAATAAAAGTGCATGACTCTCGTCCGAGTTTGCGGCACAACATAGTGCCTCGGTGATACAGTAAGGTATTGTCTTTCTGTCACATACTGAAGTGGCAAGACAGTTACAACAATGCCTTATCGGAACAGGCCCTCTCTTTAGTCTGTCCATAAAGTCGTTTCTGATTGCTCTTCCCGGCATACCGACAGGAGATTTTGTAATAACTATATCCTCTTCTTTCGCATCTATATATGTCTGCTTATAATCATCAGGCGCGTCACATTCATATGTGGTGACAAACCTTGTACCCATCTGTACACCGTCCGCACCCAGACTCACGGCATGTGCCATGTCCTCTTTTGTATATATACCGCCTGCTACAAATACGGGAATTTTTTTGCCGAATTTTTCTTCATAGATTCTTACTTCTTCTATAATTTCTTTTATTTCGGCATCATATTTATCTCTTTTGTAGTTTTTGCTTGCCATAGTATCCGCACCGAGTTCATGAAGCTCTTCATATGAAAAGCCTAAGTGTCCTCCTGCAAGCGGCCCTTCTATAACTACCGCATCGGCAGTGGTCTTATACTTTCTGTCCCACATCTTTAATATGACTTTTGCACTTTTTCTGCTTGAAACTATAGGTGCGATACAGGTTTTCTTCTCATTTCCGCTTATCTCTTGACCTTTTTGCACCAGCTCAGGCAAATCTATCGGCAATCCGGCACCTGATATAATAATATCCGCTCCGGCTTTTACAGCCTCTATTACATAGTCCGCATATTTATTGGTTGCCACCATTATATTAAAGCCTATAAAAGGCACATAATCTTTTAATTTATCCAAAAACTTCGCCGCCCTGTTTGAATCCTTGAATTTTTCAAACACCTGCGCCGCCAAAGCTCTCGCCTTATAAAGCTCGGTCTTTATAGCACGAAGATTTGTAGGTATAGGATTTTTATAAAAGTCATCATCCCTAAAGCCTATCTGTGCCGTAGAGATAATCCCCATCCCGCCGTTTCCGGCCACATGTGCCGCCAAGGAGGAAAGGCTTATACCGACACCCATTCCGCCTTGTATAATAGGATAGAGTAAACTTCTGTCACCTATTTTTAACACTTCCATATTTACCTTTCAGCTATTAAAATTTTCTAAATCTGTTGTACCTGTCTTTGGCAATTTCTTCGCCTGACTTGGCTGCATTTTTCTCAAAGAAATCATCCATATTTGAAGACAGCTCGTCTACAACATCATCTATTGTATCTATTGTCAAAGGAATATTTTCTTTTATGACTCTATCTACGACTCCAAGTTCTTTCAGCTCTTTTGCAGTGATTTTCATCACCTCGGCAGCCTCTTTATTCTTCTTTGCATCCTTATAAAGTATAGATGCAAAGCCCTCAGGTGAAAGTATTGAATATATGGAATGCTCAAGCATCCAGACTTCATTTGCCACTGCAAGTGCCAAAGCTCCGCCTGAACCGCCCTCTCCGATTACTACGGAAAGGATAGGCACTCTCATATCGCTCATCTCAAAAAGCGCTCTTGCTATCGCCTCAGCCTGACCTTTCCTCGGCTTCTATACCGCAAAATGCTCCCGGAGTATCTACAAAACAGATAATAGGCATATCAAAGTCATTGGCGTGTTTCATCAGCCTTAGAGCCTTACGATATCCGCAAGGATTCGGCATACCGAAGTTTCTTATCTTGTTTTCTTTCAGATTCTTTCCCTTTTGCTGCGCCACCACCATCACAGGCTTACCGTTATAGTTGGCTATTCCGCCTATGATTGCGCCGTCATCACCTGAAAGTCTGTCCCCGTGAAGTTCCATAAAGAATCCGAACAATTTATCAATATAATCCTTTGCAGTAGGTCTGTCCGCTCTTCTTGAAAGCACTACACTGTCCCATGCACTCTTAGGCTGTTTCACCTTAGGCTGTTTGTGGTCAACTATCTTTGTATTGTCGCCCACCTCTTCCATCTTTTTTACCTTTTTAAATCCGCAGGTATGTGCTCTTAAAAGCTTCTTTAACACACTTCTTTGGTCGGCTCTTTCCACGATAGCATCTATAAAGCCGTGTTCAAGCAAAAACTCGGCACTCTGAAATCCTTCCGGCAGCTTTGTACCTATTGTCTGTGCTATTACTCTCGGTCCTGCAAAACCTATAAGTGCCTTAGGCTCCGCAAGTATTATATCTCCAAGCATTGCAAATGAGGCACTTACTCCGCCCATTGTAGGGTCTGTAAGGAAGCTTATAAAAAGCTGACCGGCTTCATGATGCTTTTTGAGTGCGGCTGAAGTCTTCGCCATCTGCATCAGTGAAATCATCCCCTCCTGCATTCTGGCACCGCCTGAACATGAGTAGATTATGATAGGAATTTTCTCCTGTGTGGCCTTTTCTATGGCGGCTGTTATCTTCTCGCCTACCACATGTCCCATTGAAGACATCATAAATCTTGCATCACATACAGCTATTGCGGTCCTTACATTTCCGATAGTCGCTTCACCGGTTACTACCGCCTCGTTAAGCTTTGTCTTTACTCTTTCTTCTTCAAGCTTAAGCTCATAGTTCGGAAATCCAAAGGGTTCGATACAGGCATTGTCTTGTTCCACTCAATGAAGCTTGCGTCATCCACAAGCATTTCTATTCTTCTGTATGCATGAACTCTGAAATACCCGCCGCATTTCGGACAAGTATAATAATTTGCTTTAACATCCTCTGCAAAAATAGGTTCCTTACAGATTTTACACTTTCTCCAAAGGCCCTCAGGAATATCCAGTTTTTCATTTCCGGGTTCTATCTTTGCATATGTCTTTTTGAACACATTTCTAAACATGACAACACCTCAAAACTTTCATTACTGCATCTTAAACTGTTTTTCTATAAATGAAGTATCTATATCACCCTTTATAAAATCTGGGGTTGTTTATTATCTCATAGTTAAAGTCGATATTTGTATCCACACCCTCTATAACAATCTCACCAAGTGCCGATCTCATCTTTGCAATAGCCTCTTCTCTTGATTTGCCGTGCACTATCAGCTTTAAAAGCATTGAGTCGTAGAACGGAGATATCATATAGTCCTCATATATATGTGTATCCACTCTCACTCCGTTACCGCCCGGCAAATGCATACTTGTAATTCTTCCCGGAGAAGGTGCAAAGTTCTTCTCGGGATTTTCTGCATTTATTCTGCACTCAATAGCATGACCGTCTATTTTTACATCCTTTTGTGAAACTGAGAGCTTTTCACCTGCCGCCACTCTGATCTGTTCCTTGATAAGGTCCATACCTGTAATCCACTCCGTTACAGGATGCTCCACCTGTATTCTGGTATTCATCTCCATAAAGTAAAAGTTTCTGTGCTTATCCACCAAAAACTCAATAGTTCCGGCATTTTCATAGCCTGCAGCTTTTGCGGCACTTACTGCAGCTTTTCCCATCTTCTCTCTTAACTTATCGTCAAGAAACTCTGAAGGAGCCTCCTCAAGCACCTTTTGATGTCTTCTTTGGATGGAGCAGTCTCTCTCTTCCTAAGTGAACTACATTTCCAAAGCCGTCAGCCATTATCTGAAACTCTATATGTCTCGGTCTTTCAATATATTTTTCAATATACATGGAGTCGTCCGAAAATCCCTTAAGCGCCTCAGCCTTTGCAGTCATAAAGTTCTCGGCAAAATCGGCTTCGCTCTTTGAAACTCTCATTCCCTTGCCGCCACCGCCAAGAGCCGCCTTTATCATTACCGGAAATCCTACTTTTTTTGCAAGTTTCAGGGCTTCATCCACATTTTTTACGCTTCCGTCTGTTCCCGGTATTACAGGAATACGGGCTTTTTGCATGGTGGCTCTGGCCTCAGCCTTGTCTCCAAGCTTTGCAATAGTCTCTGACTTTGGTCCGATAAACTTTATACCCACCTCGGTGCAAAGTCTTGCAAACTTTTCATTCTCCGATAAAAAACCGAATCCCGGATGAATAGCCTCCGCACCTGTTGCCACAGCCGCACTGAGTATTCTGTCCATATCCAGATAGCTCTTAGATGCCGGTGCAGGCCCTATACAAATAGCCTCATCTGCCAGCATTGTATGCAAGCTGTCTCTATCCGCCTCAGAATATACTGCTACACTTATGATACCCATCTCTCTAAGTGCTCTGATAATTCTGACTGCAATCTCTCCTCTATTTGCTATCAATACTTTTCTAAACATTTATTCTCCAACAATGAATGTAAGCTCAGCCTCTACCGCAATCTCGCCGTCTACGCTTGCTACAGCTTTTCCTATTCCAATTCTGCCTTTTGATCTTATTATTTCACATGAAAGCTTTAACTTATCTCCCGGAACTACTTTTCTCTTGAATTTTGCAGAGTTTATAGCTCCGAAATAAGCTGTCTTGCCCTTATTTTCAGGTACTGAAAGTATAGCTACCGCGCCTGTCTGTGCAAGCGCCTCTATCATCAGTACTCCGGGCATTACAGGTTCCTCGGGGAAATGTCCCAAAAACTGAGGCTCATTATATGTTATACATTTATATCCGACACTTTTTTTACCGGGTTCAAGCTCCTCGATACAGTCAATAAGCAAGAAAGGATGCCTGTGAGGTATAATCTCCTGAATTTCTTTAATTCCCAACATATTCTCTACTCCAATATAAACAGAGGCTGTCCGAACTCAACCACAGTCTCATCCTTTACAAGAATTTCCTTTATAACACCGTCAAAATCGCTTTCAAGCTCGTTCATCAGCTTCATAGCTTCAATGATACCTATTACCTGACCTTTTTTCACTCTGTCACCCACATTCACAAAGCTTGGAGCGTCAGGTGAAGGTGAACTGTAGAAAGTACCTACAAGCGGTGAAGTAATTGTATGTCCTTTAGCTTCCACAGCTTCTTCTGTATTGGAAGCTTCAAAGCTTACACTCTGTGCTACAGGTACGGCCTGAACTTCTCCCGCTACAAGCTTTGTCTTATTCTTCTTTATAACAATTTTCTCCGAATCGGTAGCATAGTTTAATGTATCGACATCGCTCTTACTTACAGTCTCTATCAGTTTTATAATCTCTTCTATTTGCATAAGTCTACTCCACGAATTTTTTAATAACTATACTTGCATTGTGACCGCCAAAACCTAGTGAATTGCTTATAGTCACATTTACTTCACATTCTCTAGGCTCTGTCAGGAAATCAAGATCACACTCAGGATCCTTATTTATAAGACCCACATTCTTATGCATGAATCCGTCTTCAATAGACTTCACACATACAATAGCCTCAACACCTCCGGCGGCACCGAGTAAGTGACCTACCATAGACTTGGTTGAACTTATTCCGACTTTATTTGCATTCTCACCTAAAGCACTCTTTATAGCCTTTGTCTCAAACAAGTCGTTGTGATGTGTTCCTGTACCGTGTGCATTTACATAGTCGATATCGTCAGGAGATATTCCTGCATCCTTTATTGCAAGCTCCATAGCCTTTGCCGCTCCTGAGCCGTCTTCTGCAGGTGATGTGATATGGAAAGCGTCACAGGTTGCACCGTATCCCGCCATCTCGGCATAGATATGTGCGCCTCTTTTCTTTGCATGCTCAAGTTCTTCCAAAACTAAAACACCTGCACCCTCTCCCATAATAAATCCGTTTCTGTCCTTATCAAAAGGTATAGACGCTCTGTCAGGGTCATCTGTAGTATTGAGTGCCGTAAGAGAAGTAAATCCGGCTACACCTATAGGTGTTATGGAACTCTCCGTACCTCCTGCAAGCATTACATCGGCCTCACCGTAAAGAATGGATCTGAAAGCCTCACCGATACAGTTGGTTCCTGTAGCACATGCAGTTACCACATTTATATTCTTTCCCTTAATACCGTAAGCAATGGCTACATTTCCTGCCGCCATATTTGAAATCATCATCGGTACCAAAAGCGGAGCAACTCTGCCCGGTCCTTTTTCAAGGAGCTTTGTGTACTCTCTTTCCATTGACTGAAGTGATCCTATTCCCGATCCTACAGCCACTCCCACCATATACGGGTCTTCTTTTTCCATATCAAGCTTGGCATCTTCAATGGCTTCCTTGGTAGCCGCTACCGCAAACTGTGAAAACTGCTCCATTCTTCTTGCAGACTTCGGATCCATATACTGCTTTGCATCAAAGCCCTTAACCTGGGCTGCAAGCTTGGCCTTATAGTCTGTAGTATCAAAATATGTTATCGGTCCGATACCGTGTACGCCCTTTTTGATATTCTCCCAAAAATCAGCTACATTTAGACCTATAGGAGTAATGGCTCCCATACCTGTAATAACAACTCTTCTTCTCATAGTCACCTCATTTACATGCTCATTCCGCCATCTATTTTGATGACCTGACCTGTAATATATCTGCCTTCTTCTCCTGCCAAATATGCCGCCATATTTGCAATATCCTCTGCCTCACCCTGACATCCTAAAGGTATGATTGCATTTATCTTTGACTTGGCGTCATCAGTCATCGCCTCAGTCATATCCGTCTTTATATATCCCGGTGCTATTGCATTTACAGTGATATTTCTGCTTGCCATCTCTCTTGCGGCTGTCTTTGTCATACCGATGACTCCCGCCTTCGATGCGGCATAGTTTATCTGTCCCGCATTGCCCATCACACCGCTAACGGAAGAAATATTTATTATTCTTCCGGCTCTTTTCTTAATCATATATTTTGAAACAACTTGCATAGTGTTAAATGTACCCTTTAAGTTGGTAGCTATTACCACATCGAAATCTTCAGGTTTCATTCTCATCATCAAATTATCTTTTTGTGATTCCGGCGTTGTTTACCAATATATCAATCTTTTCTTCTTCTGTTATGATGTTTTCAATCATCTGTTTTGTACTGTCATAATCCGATATATCACATTGGCAAATCTTTGCCTTACCGCCTTTATCTTCTATCTCTTTTGCAACTTTTTTTGCCGCCTCACTTGATGAAGCGTAGTTTACATATACAAGCGCTCCGTCAGCCGCCAATTTTTTTGCTATAGCCGCTCCGATACCTCTGCCTGCACCTGTAACCAAAGCTACTTTTCCTTCCAACCTTTTCATCTTGCCTCCAAAATCTGACTGCAAACATTTGCTACATCCGCATACTCTTCGATATTGTACATCTTAACCTGAGAATCGATTTTCTTTACAAAACCTGCCATAGTCTTTCCGGGGCCGACTTCTACAAAGGTATCCACACCCCATTCAATCATCTTTCTTATACTCTGCTCAAGATGTACGCTGCCTGAAACCTGTTCTATAAGATTTTTCTTTATATCATTCTTATCTGTAACAATCTGTGCATTCACATTAGCTACATAAGGTATCTGTATATCGTTTATTGTGATTTCATCAAGTACCTTTGCAAGTTTTTCTCCTGCTTCCTTCATAAGTCCCGAGTGAAAAGCACCGCTTACCTTTAAAGGCAGTACTCTCTTTGCTCCGGCTTCTTTTAATTTTTCACCTGCAAGTGCCACCGCTTCCTTAGTTCCCGATATTACAGTCTGTCCCGGGCAGTTATAATTTGCCACCCAGCATCCGTCTATATCATCCACTACGGACTTGATGGTATCATTGTCCAAAGACAATACGGCACTCATGGCACCGCCCTTTATCTCCGACATATACTGTCCTCTTTTGTCCACTGTAGCAATTGCATCTTTTGCACTTATCGCACCGCTAAGGTAAAGTGCCTCATATTCTCCAAGGCTAAGTCCTGCACATATATCTGCTTTAAGCCCTGTTTTTTCGACAGCCTTCAACATGGCTATGCCTGTAGCCACCATAGCTATCTGTGTGTATCTTGTATTGTTTAATTCATCATTTTCTTTGAAAATCAGATCACATGCATCTATTCCCGTTACAGTCTTTACACTATCAAAAACTGCTCTTGAATCCGCATCATTTTCATAAAAACTTTTGCCCATATTTTGTTTTTGAGCTCCCTGTCCCGGGAATAAAAATGCTATCTTCATAATTTATACTAAGCTCCCTGCATTCTTTAAAAGATTAGTTGCCTCACTCATTATCTCGTCAATGATTTCTTTTGCGCTTTGTTTCTTGCTTACAAGACCTGCTATTTGTCCCGCCATAACTGTTCCGTGTACTATATCGCCTTCCATAACGGCTTTTCTTAATGTACCCAGTGTCAAATACTCAAGCTCTTCAAAACTCTTGCCCTCGGCCTCAAGTTTTGAATACTCTCTGGTCATAGCGTTTCTAAGACTTCTTACAGGATGTCCGTGGCTTCTGCCTGTTACTGCAGAATCTATATCCTTTGCCGCTATTATTCTGTCCTTATAAGCCTCACTTACTATAGACTCATCGGCTACCACAAATCTTGTACCCATCTGTACCGCCTTGGCTCCAAGCATAAGTGATGCTGCAAGACCTCTGCCGTCTGCAATACCTCCAGCCGCAATAACAGGTATATTTACCGCATCAACCACCTGAGGTACAAGAGTCATAGTTGTAGCTTCACCGATATGTCCGCCGCTCTCCGTACCCTCGGCAACCACGGCATCCGCTCCCGTTCTTTCCATTCTTCTTGCAAGTGCCACACTTGCTACAACGGGAATTACCACTATTCCGGCTTCTTTCCACATCTTCATATACTTTTCAGGAGAACCGGCACCGGTAGTAACTACTTTTATACCTTCTTCCACTACTACTTTAGCGATATCTTCAGCATGTGGTGACATAAGCATTACATTTACGCCGAAAGGCTTACTTGTAAGCTTCCTTGCCTCTCTTATCTCGTTTCTTACGACTTCTGCAGGTGCATTGGCACCTCCTATAAGACCTAAGCCGCCCGCTTCACTTACTGCTGCTGCAAGGTGGTGTTCGGCAACCCATGCCATACCGCCTTGAATTATCGGATATTCTATACCTAATAGCTTTGTTATATCTGTTTGCATTACTTTCCTCTGCCCTTTTTAAGAAAACGCCCGCAGGCGTTTTTTATTTTTTATAAATTATCTACGCCCTTGTCCTTAAGGTAATTTACCACATCTCCTACAGTCAAAAGCTTCTCTAAATCCTCTGAAGGTATCTCAACACCGTAGTTATCCTCAAGTGCCATTACCATCTCAAAAAGGTCAAGTGAGTCTGCATTTAAATCGTCCTTGAAGCTTGACTCCAAAGTAATCTCTGAAGCGTCGATATTTAACTGCTCTGCAATAATTGATTTCATTTTCTCTGACATAATTTTCTCCATTCTTTAGCAATATGCTTATTTTATTTTATAGTAAGTTGCAGCCTGTATGACTACAATCTTAATACACAAGTTCCCCAGGTTAATCCTGCTCCGAATCCGCAAAGCAAAATCAAATCTCCTTTTTTTGCCATGCCTTTTTTTATCACCTCATCCAGTAACAGCGGTATACTTCCTGCCGAAGTGTTTCCGGTTCTTTCAAGGTTATGAGGTAACTTTTCAAGCGGAATATCAAGCTTTTTTTGATACCGCCTCAAGTATTCTCAAATTTGCCTGATGTAAAAGATATAAATCTATATCATCCTTATGTACCCCCGCTTTTTTTGTATAGCCTGTTCAATGCTGTGAGGTACCGTTCTGACAGTGAATTTAAAGACCTCTTGTCCGTCCATTCTTATATATCTGTCATCACCGTAGGAGTTGTCATACAGCGCAAATCCCTTTACTTCCGTCCGCACCTATATCAAAGCTCAAAAAAATCCCTCTTCGATATCCGATTTTTTTCAGTACAGCAGCACCCACACCGTCACCGAAAAAGTACACAGGTGGTTCTGTCACTCCAGTCCATCTCTCTTGAGAGTACATCGCCTCCCGCTACAAGAGCGTACTCGATATTAAGAGTGCTCATCATGGAATATGCAATACTGAGAGCATATACAAATCCTGAGCAGGCCGAGCTTACATCCATACAGGCACAATCACTTGCGCCCAAAAGCGGTTGTAACTCACATGCGGTGTTTGGAAGTCTCTTATCTTGAGTGGATGTTCCCACTATTATAAGACCCAAATCCTTACCTTCGATATTTGCAGATTTAAGTGCTTCCTTTCCGGCTTCAAATGCAAGACTTACAAGGTTTTCATTCTCACCTATTATATGTCTTTGCTTGATTCCTGTCCTTTGACTGATCCATTCATCACTTGTATCCACCATTTTACTAAGATCATCATTTGTCAAAACCTTAGAAGGCAGTTTTGAGCCTGTTCCTGCAAGTGCTATTCCCATTTTTCACAAGTCCTTTCGTAAGACTTCATCAAAGTAGTAAATTGGTATAGGATGTTTTATCTAAATATCAAAATACTTTGATACTCAAAGTATTTTAATTTTGTAGCAAGTCTTTGTCAAGAGGTTTATTAAATTTCCCTGCCGTATGCCATCAAAGTGTCATTTTTTCTTACTCCCAAGGACAGTGTGTAATAAAGTATGATTGCATCAAACTTCGCTCTCAGCATTTGGACAACTACACCGTCCATATTTTTTACAATGCCGAGAAGCTCACCTTTTTTTACATTATCTCCGACAGTAAAATACGGATACCAAAATCCGTCCGAATCCGCTCCCACATACTCGGCTTTTATTATCTCTTTTTGAGACTTGTTCACGGAAATATCATAACCTTCTCTTATAATGCCGAGTATCTCCATAAGTTTGTACAAGTCTTCTTTTTCGGCAATCACATCAGACTCGCTCCATATACCGTGACCGCCTCTTTCATAGAGCATCGCCGGTATATTTTTCTTTGCGGCGTAACTGTAAAGCCCGTTGTCGGCATAAGAACCCACTCGGAAATATACGTTCATTCTGCCTGCAATATCGCCCACATACTCTCTCATCTTCTCACCGGCATCATATGGAAAAAATATAAGCGGTATCAACTTCTCATTCATATCTCCTCCATGCAAATCCACTATAAAATCTGCAAGAGGATACAAATACTTCTCCACATCATAGGCGATTTTTTGTGTAAAGGTGCCGTATTTATCTCCCGGAAACTCCCTGTTAAGGTTCTTACCGTCTACCGTGCAAATCTGTTTTACACCGTGTAAGAACCCGTCCTTATTTAAAACAGGGCAGATTACCACATTTCCGTACATCCTTCCGGGCTCAAGTTCACCTATAAGTCTCATACAGGTTTCAATACCCACATATTCTCCGCCATGTACCCCTGCGGTTATAAGAAGTGTCTTACCTTCATTTTTACCGCAGAATGCCACACCGCTTATCTCGTTTATGTGAAAGCTTTTCTTATCACCTTTATTTATTAAAATATCCCCGATTCCCAAATTGTACCTCATAAAAAACAATAGTGTTATTATTCATATAATAGCATAGTTAGTAGATACTAATCATTTAGTTTTTATTAATTTTTAAAGTAACATAATACCGAATAAATCAAAGAATTACAGGCATTATGCAAAGCCTTAATCATGATTAAAATGTAACGAAAACCCTTTAGTTAGGCCATCAAAACTACTATTTTTCAGAATGTATTTTCCTTGTTTTTATTAAAATAATCTTGAAAATTTTATTAACATGTAGTACTTTAAATGTGTAAAAACTTAGCATAGAAAGAAAGAGAGGAATTTTCTATGGCAACATTTATGATCGGCCTTGTGATTCTAATCGTAGGCGGACTTATCATGGGCAAGTTATGTGACCATGTTTTTCAGCCTGACGACAGAGAAACACCGGCCTATTCTAAGCAGGACGGTGTAGACTATGTTCCTATGCCTACATGGAAAAATGCACTTATCAACCTACTTAATATCGCAGGAACAGGACCAATTCTCGGACCTATCCAGGGTATTCTTTTCGGACCTATAGCACTTCTTACAATACCGATAGGTAATGTAATCGGCGGTGCGGTTCATGACTATTTTGCAGGTATGATTTGTACAAGAGACGGCGGCGCTCAGATGCCTGAGATGGTTCGCAAATATACAAGTAAAACCGTATTCTGGATTTATGATGTATTTGTATGCCTCTTACTTTTACTTGTAGGTACAGTATTTATTTACACACCCGGTGATATAGCCGCAACTCAGGTATTCGGTTTCAGCGGTGCTCCTACAGAAGTTTCAACATGGGTAATTTACGCTGTGATTTTTGCTTATTACCTTATTGCAACCGTATTCCCAATTGATAAGATTATCGGACGTGTATATCCTATCTTCGGTGCGATTTTGGTATTCTCTGCACTTGGTGTATTCGGTGCAATGGTTATCTTCCATTATCCGCTTGTAAATGTTTGGGGAAGCTGGGCAACACAGTCATTTGACTATGCCGCATATTTTAAAGCAGGACATTTTATCCCGATATTCTTCGTTACTGTAGCCTGCGGTATTCTTTCAGGATTCCACTCATCACAGACAGCCTTGGTAGCTCGTACAATTAAGAGCGAAAAAGAAGGTCGTATGACTTTCTACAATATGATGGTTGTTGAAGGATTTATCGCTATGGTATGGGCTGCAGGCACAATGGCACTTATCCAGTTCACAGCCGAGCACGGCGGTATCACAATGCAGCTTAGCGACAAGGGTGTATGGCAGTATATGATTCAAAAGGGAGGCGAGCTTGTTGCTATTTCTCCTACCAGTGTTGTAGGTGTAGTATGTAGATATGCTCTTGGACCTATCGGAGGTGCCGTAGCACTTATCGGTATTATTATACTTCTATAACATCAGGAGATACAGCACTTCGTGCACTTAGACTTACTATTGCAGATACTTTCCATATCAAGCAGGATAACAATGCAAGAAGACTAAGTCTTGCCGTTCCTATTTTCGTTATAGTAGGTGCAATCCTTGTTTGGGCAAAGATTGATCCTAAGGGATTCAATATTCTTTGGAGATATTTCGCATGGTCTAACCAGACAATGGCACTCTTCCCACTTGCCGCCGCTACTATTTATTTAATAATAAATAAGAGAGGAAAGTGGGCATGGATGACCCTTATACCCGGTATCTTCTACACATTTATTTGTGCATGCTATATCTTGAATGCAAAGCTTGGCTTCGGTTTAAGCTGGAATATTGCTTATATCGGCGGTGCTGTAATTGCCGCTTTATACGCAGTTCTTACTATATGGAGAGGTAAAAAGGGTGGTTTCACTCCTGCCGATCCTGTAAAGTAAATAAAATTATTGCTACTCTCAAGACGGTTGTAATATAATACTGTCTTGGGAGTTTTTTATTATTTTTTATTAGACAGAGGAAATATGGAAATTTTAGAATTTTTAAAACAGGAAAATATATCGGATAAAATCATTTCAGAGATAAAGTCATTCAGAAGCTTTTATAAGCTTGAAGCCGAGGATGAAAGAAGAATCCCGAAGGATTCATATCTTTACTACGGAAAAGAGATTTGGGAAGAAGCGGCTACAGCTATAATAGCAGGTGAAAATATCTTGCTTGACGGTCCCAAAGCTACAGGAAAGAACGTATTGGCACAAAATCTTGCCATGGCATTTGCAAGGCCTCAGTGGGATATATCACTTTATATAAATACCGACGCTTCATCTCTTATAGGCTCCGATACCTTTGAAAACGGCGAAGTCAAGCTTAGAAAAGGACCTATATTAAACTGTGCCATAAAGGGAGGTTTCGGAGTGCTTGATGAAATAAATATGGCAAAGAATGAATCTCTTGCCGTACTTCATGCGGTACTTGACTTTAGAAGAACCATTGACTTGCCGGGATATGACAGAATAAATCTTCATGAAGCCACAAGATTTATAGGTACAATGAACTACGGCTATGCCGGCACCAGAGAGATGAACGAAGCTCTTGCTTCAAGATTTATGGTACTTCATATGCCTGTTATATCTGCAGAAAACTTACAAAAAGCTTATAAAGGATAAATATCCTACTCTAAAACCTGAATATATCTCACAGTTTGCCACTCTCTTTGATGAAATAAGAAAAAAATGTGAGGGCGGCGAAATCTCTACAAGAAGTCTTGATCTTAGAGGTCTTATCTCCTGTATAGGAATGATGAAAAAAAGGGACTTGGAGTTACAAAGGCTCTTGAAATGGGACTTATCAATAAATGCTTTTGATGAGTATGAAAGACAGCTTGTACTTGATATTGTAAGCGCCAGATTGCCTGAAAGTCTTTTGGGGAGAGTATCTTTTTCATGATCTTGACGGAGTTTGAAAAAAAGAGCCGCAAACATGATTTGGAATGCTGCAGGAAATTATGATGTTTCCGTCGGATTTTCGTATGTATGACAATGATGCGAAAAGCGGATCTTTACTGGAATACCATACTTGGCGGCAGCTATGCACATTTTGACTGGAAAAGGTTAAAAGAGTTTTACAATACCTTCCATGAAACAATAGGGCAGGGAACCTATGAAGCATTGTTTTGGATTGCACTTGAAAATTCCACCTTTGAAAAGGAAAAGGATTCAAGACCAAGTCTTCCACTCCTTAGGAAAGAGTACTGCAAACAAAAGCTTATAGAGTTTATGCCGAGTATTGCTGAAAGCAGAGAGGGATGGATACTTGAAGGACATTACAGAACCTCTATGGGTGAGGACAGCGGACTGCCCGATTTGGTAGACAGGAAGCTCTTAAGTGAGGTTGAAATCGGTGCGGATGTGGATACTGAAGGTTTTATTCGGAGTCTCTCCAATACTCTTGCAAAGTATTTTACCTATCTTCCCGGTGTCAGTGCAAAGGGGCAAAAACGCAGGTTTAAAATCCCCGTTCCAAGACTCTTCTTCGGCAAAAAGGCAGGAGTATCAAATGAAATTGAAGGCGTCACCAAGCTTGTACTTGGCTATGTCGAAAATCAGGGAGGAACCGACGCCTCCGCATTTGAAACAGACTCTGAAAAATTTAACAGAATCACGGAAGAAGGACTTAGAAAATATATCAGCAGCTATTTCGGAAAGTCCATCTATGATGATAAGACTTCAGAGAAAATACAAAGAGAGTGCTGTACCGGTAATCACGAAGGTACCAGAATATTTTTTACAAGAGGTGAAAGTGAAGACAAGGTAAGCGGATTTGCCGCAAAGATGCGAAAAGAAATGCAAAAGCAGTATACTAAAAACAAAGAATTTTTCTTTGACAATATAGGAAGTAATAATGCTGTCATCTTGGAACTTACAAATCGTATCAAAAATGCTCTGCTGACTCAGCTTGAGCCTACTACAGTTTATTCAAAGACAGGTAAATTAAATCCCGCTCTTGTCTGGAAGGCTCTGTATCTTAACAATAATAAAATTTTTGAAAAACAGGTGGCGGAAGGTAGCGGCAATATAAGTGTCGATATTTTACTGGATGCCTCAGCTTCACAGATTCATCGTATGGACACAGTATCCACACAAGGCTATATTATTTCAAAAGCACTTGATAACTGCCATGTTCCTGTAAGGGTATGGGGATATTCATCTATGAACGGCTACACTGTAATGAATCTTTACAGAGATTACAATGAGACCTCAAAAGAACAATGAAATATTCAGATTCTTTACAACAGGTGCCAACAGAGACGGTCTTGCGCTTAACGCTTTAATGGAACAGATGAAGAAAAACAATGCTTCTCACAGAGTTGTGATATGGCTTACGGATATAAAGCCGAATGATATGCTCGAGGTCAAGGGTAAATCAAGAAATTACAGCGGTGATATCGCTATAGAGGATATGACCGAGCTTGTGCATAAGGCAAAGCTTGAAAACATTTATGTCCTCTGCGCCTTTACCGGCGATGACGCCGACCTGCCGAATGTTCAGAAAATCTTCGGCCGAAGTTTTGTAAAAGTAAAATCGCTTGATAATTTTGCCTCATTGGTAGGAAATATGATACAGGCGGAAATTAGGAGAATGTAAAAAGGGGCTGTCGGGAAATAAGCATTTCTACTTCCCACAGAACTAAATAAAAATATCCTGACAAATACAAGGCGTTTTTGCTTTGTGACTTTGTCAGGATATTTTATTTTTCTATAATGCTGTCTATTTTTGGGCATAAAACCCCCTTGGCATAAATTTTGCTTTTGCATTTTTTCTTATGCTGTTTTCTCCTGTATTTTCCCTTCAAATTTCTTTAGTTTTGCATGGAGAAAACGATGATATTTATTTATATTTCTTCCTATTGCAAAAAGCATAAATTCTTTATATACCTTATCTGAAGAACGATAATTAAAGCGTCGGAAATCTTCATTCTCTTTAATATCTCCAAAATGACCTTCTGTTTGGATAGAGCGTGTCTGTCGTTTAAGAATGCCTTTTTCACTCTGTATATTAGCATGTGACTTCTCTCGAAGCTCTTCCCATACTTCATTGATCTTCATTACTTTATTCTTATCAACATCTTTATCAGGATTATATTTATACAGGCATTTAGGGCTTATGTTCACATCCACTACAGTCAAAAACATCCATATACTTCATATGTTTGTGTATAACCATTCTGTTTTTTCTTCTCTGTGTTGATATGTCTCAGTTCACGACCGTCATGACAGATATAGACTTGCTCATCCTCAAATACCGTTGTCTTCATGTTGTAGTATTTACCTATATCTTTACTGTATGCTCGTGTTTTTCGCTTTTCATGATCCTGTAGTTTTATATAACTGTCTATCTTATTCTCTTTCAGATATAATAGATTTTTCTCACTACAATAGCCGCTATCTGCCGTAACTTCTTCCAGTACTTCTCCAAATACTTTCTTATGCTTTTCAAGGACAGGAATCAGTGTGTTATAGTCTGTACGATCATTACTTACATAACCATGCACAATAAAATAATTCTCTACTGCTATCTGTACATTGTATGCCGGCTTTAGCTGCCCGTTCAGCATATGATCTTCTTTCATTCGCATAAAGGTTGCTTCCAAATCAGTTTTGGAGTAGCTGTTTCTATCTTTCCCCATGATTTTAAAACATTCTTTATAGCCAATTAATCGCTGTCCACAATGTTCAAGTTCTTCATAGAGTTGTTGAAGTTTCGGCTTTCTCTTGCCCTTTCCGTTAACAAATGCAATGCCTTCTCCGTCAGCAATAGCCATAAGGTTTTTCTGAAGTTTAAGCAGTTCAAGAGGCGAGCAGTTATCAATCTCTATAATACAGTTGTTAGATAACTTTTTATGTTTTGTAATCTTTCTTTTTCTATTCTTTTCAATAATATCTCTAACTTTATCAATTCCGTCAATTACAAACATTTGTGCATTTCCAAGCTCGTACTTCTCGCCAAATCCGTTATCTTGTAAAAAAGAATTATAGTCCGAGTAAAGCTTATCAATAGAATCCAAAAGACCTGCAAGATTATAATTAATGCTTCCACGCCATACAAAAGTATAGCGATTAGCATTTGCTTCTATTTTTGTTCCATCAATAAACAATTCTTTAATGTTACAAGCCCTTCTTTTTGTAAACGTCTCATAAACTGATAGTTTAAATTGTCAAGAATGTCTGAAGTAAGTTTCTTGCCTTTAAATTCATAGAAAGCATCTCTTTTAGGCTTTTTACCCCTAGTAAGCCAGATAAAAGCGATATCTCGTTCACATAAATCTACAATACGATCGATGGAACGTATTCCTCGCATATTTGCATAAGTAATAACTGCATACATCATGATCGGGTTGTACCCTGTTCTTCCCTTATCCGAACAATTGGCTAACAGTCCGGAAAAATTTAAATCCTCCATAACTTTTTTTAGGGTATAGACAGGATCGTCATCAGGTAAACTCAATTCATAGAAGCTAAAGTTGATTTTCTGTTGACCTATTTCAAAAAAGTCGTTATAATAATTAACTGTAAGCATAGTTACATTATAACATGTAACGAAGAAAGATGGTTGTCGTTAGCCATCTTTTTTTATGTAAAAACTTAGGGTGGTGTGACTCAAAATGAGTCACACCACCCTTTTCTTATAGCTGTCATTTCCCGACAGCCCCTTTTTAATACAAGATATAAATCTGTTTTGCTGTTTTATTATCTCTTCGACTTTACTATAAACCACCTTATAAGAAGTCCAAGGGCAACCCAAGATCCTATATATCCGACTACACTGACAACTGTTATCACAGAGTCCCAAAACAACTGCATATCCATAAGATTCCTCCTCATTCCCCATACAAAACTTTCACGAAGCTTTTATTTAACTTCATTGTACATCTTATAAATCAGTTGTCAATAGCTGTGTAAATCCCCAGCTATACATTATCCAAAAACTCCATAAATGTAGGCAGATTGTCCCATTCATGTTTTTCTATTCTCTTCTTTATAGTGTGCTCTTCGCCGAAAAGATAAAGGCTGTCCACCAAATCGCTTACTTGATTGAAGTGGTGGCTTGTTATAATAATCGTCTTTCCCGCCTTTTTTAAAGAATATAAAACATCCCTTATAATCTCCACATACCTTGGTGAAAGTCCGTTAAAAGGCTCGTCAAGTATTATCACCTCAGGATTCATGGTAAGTACTGAGCCTATAGCCACAAGCTTCTTTTCACCGCCTGATAATTGATAAGGTACTCTGTTTTTAAGATGTTCTATCTGTAAAAGTTTTAAGCAATCTTCCACTCTTCTTTCCACCTCGGTCTCGGGCAATCCAAGCTGCCTCACACCGAAGGCAAGTTCCTCATAGACTGAAAAATTGAAAAGCTGCACATCGCTGTTTTGAAATACAAATCCTATTTTTCTATAGAGGTTTGATACTCTTTTTAAGTCCTTTATATATGCCTTATTTATCTCTTCACCGTCAAAGGTATATTTACCCTCACTGAGAGCAAAAAGTCCAACAATAATCTTAAGCAAGGTGGACTTTCCGGCTCCGTTCGGACCCATTACAGATACACTCTCTCCCTTTTTTATATCAAGGTTTATATGGTCCATTCCTATTTGGTTTTCATAAATATATTTTCCGTTTTCAATATGAATCATATCTGCCCTTTCAATATAAAAAATAAAACTATAAACAATATACAAACAGCTATATGCAATATGTCGGATTTATTTAACCTCAATCTTTTACTTACTTTGACCTTATTCCCGTATCCTCTAAGAAGCATAGCCTCATAAAGGCTCTTCATATGCTCCTTGCTTATAAGATATACCTGTCCCAGTATTGCACCTGTAAGTTTTTTTGAAACTCCACCTCCCACACTCCTTATCCTGACGGCATAAAGTATATTCCTTATATGATTCCCGAGAATATAAAAATATTTGATTGCAATATCAAATATCATAACTATCTCCTCCGGAAGATAAAGACCTCTAAGTCCTGTTATAAAATCACTCCATGATGTCTTTGCCAAAAATATCGAGAGGTTTAAAAGTAAAAGTACAGTTCTTATAAGGAAAAAAGCCGGATGAACACTTGGATGCAGCAAATAGCTCGGCAATAAAATAACGGCTGTAAAGATAATAAGCCTAATCATCTTTTTTACAATAGACCTTATTTCTCTGCCGTCAAAAAAGGCAATCTCCGCCAGGAAAAAGATTCCGACTGTCCATAAAAACACTATGTTTTTACTGTTATAAATAAGTACAAGCAATATAAGCAATTCGCAGATTCTTATAACCGGACTGTCGTCATATTTCTTTCTGTTCTCAATCTTTAAATAAGATAAAAGAGAAATAACAGTTGATAAATTTCTTTGAAGAAAACTGCTCTTAACTTCAAATCTGTCCTCTGTTATTTCTTCCCTCATCATCCAATCAGGCAAGGTCTGATTTGTCATACATACTTCCTATAATTTTTGAAATAATAAAAAATAAAAGTACCGCCGTTATCGCACTGAGCACATATCCGATACCCACATTTATCCCGGGTATCTCATAATCTGTGAATAATGAGTTAAATGAGATTCCGTTCGCCATTCCTGTAGGCAATGCAGCCATGGTATTTGTAGATTGAAGCTTTTCAAGTAACTCCTCTCCCGACCATTCTCCAAACGCCGTTCCGGATGCTATAAGTCCTATAGGTGTGATAATTACCAGAAACAGTATAAGACCGTAGAGTTTTCCTATCAGACTCTTGCTTACACTCTTCTCAGTGTATATTGCATCAGGAGAAGCTATATTTACAAAGCGATATATTACCACAGTGAAAAATACTTCCACCCAACCTGCAATCGCCATATGTGGAATCAGCATTGCAGGTATTGTCACTGAAAGCGGATACGGATTATAAAGCGGCAACCCGTTGCTTGTTGCTATTATCGGCTGAATACCAAGCTCTATTGCGGTAAAGAATGCCGCAATATTGATTCCGATGAATGCCCCTGCTCCGGCTCCGATATAGTTATGTCCTATTTTTCTGAAAAAATTATAGATCGCATATCCGCTAAAAGGCATAAGAATTGCCATATTGAAGATATTGGCGCCCAGCGAGAGTATTCCGCCGTCACCGAATAAAAAGGCTTGAAGTATAAGCGCTACACTTACGCAAAGGCTTGCGGCATAGGGTCCCATCAATACGGCTAAAAGCACACCTCCAATGGCATGTGCCGTTGTACCTCCCGGTATAGGTACGTTAAACATCATCATAAGGAATGAAAGAGAAGCACCCACTCCAAGCATCGGCGCAAGCTCTCTGTTTTCCTTAAGCTCAAGTCTTACTTTAGACACGGATACAGCCAAGGGCGGCAAGGATACTACGCTTAAAGCGGCACAGGTAACCGGTCCGAGATAATTATCAGGTATATGCATATTTCTCCGATCTATCTTTGATTTTTTCTAAGTTCCAAATGTTTTAAACCTCTTATCTCTTCACGATAAAAGTTTATAAAATCCCACATAATACCAAGATTATTGTGGCTGCTCCTGCCCAAAATTCGAAGCACAAAACCATATTTTTCCAAGGCGGTAATACCATATATTCCTTCAAACTCTTTTGTATCAAGCGCCTCTTTACTTCTTTTTATCCAATCTGTACAAAAATTTTCGTCAATTATTACAACAGAATTAAAATTGGTATAGCCCTCAAAAAGTCCAAGCTCACCCATATTTTTCTTCTCTCGGATTCACTATCAAATAGTCATTGAATACAAGCTCATCATCATATAAAATCTTTGTCTTTAAATCCACTTTTATTGTACAAAAAAAGGTGTATCGCTTTTTAGACCAACCGGCAGTCAATCCGTCGGTTAATATAAGACTTCCTCCCTTTTTTTATATCTGCAAATGTCTTTTTGATAATATATGGCATCCTCATATGGAATAACCTCATCAATATAGTACTCCAAAAAGGCATCTTTCCTTTACCATAATCTCATTTAACTGTGACGTGGTTTTTACCATTTGGGCATTTATATATATAATTCGGTGTCTGAGTGGTCAAATATCGCATGGGCATCTTTTTCAAGCGTCGCAAGATTATAATACTTCTCACCCTCTACAAATCCTCCGCCGGTAGCCACCAAAAAGTACAAAGGAGTATCATCTTCTGTTGGAATCAGTGCGGAAATTCTTGAATTACCGCTTCTATAGCGATTGGTAAGAACCGTCCTGTCACCGCGCTTTTCAAAGGCGATATCACTTACTCCGTCATAGGATCTGTTCATTTATAATCCTTCCAGTAAAACATCTTTTTTTATCCAATCAATAACTCCTGAAAGTCCTTCATCAGTCTTTAGATTTGTGAAAAGGAAAGTTCCGCTCTCACGGAATTTTTCGGAGTCCATCTTCATTCTGTTAAGGTCCGCTCCTACATATGGCGCAAGGTCAATCTTGTTGATAATAAAAAGATCCGACTTTATCATTCCCTGTCCGGCTTTTCTTGGAATCTTCTCTCCTTCAGCCACATCTATAATATATATTGAAAAATCCACAAGTTCAGGGCTGAATGTAGCCGCCAAATTGTCACCGCCGCTTTCCAAGAAAATAAGATCAAGCTGTTCCGGGAATCTCTCTTCAAGCTCGTCAATAGCCGCCAGATTCATAGATGCGTCTTCTCTGATAGCCGTATGTGGGCAACCGCCTGTTTCCACACCTATTATCCTGTCCTCAGGCAGTACGGAATTTGCCACCATAAACTGTGCATCTTCCTTTGTATAAATATCATTTGTAATTACAGCTATACTGTAGTCATTCGCCATATGGCGAGTAAGTCTCTCTATCAAAAGTGTCTTTCCCGAACCTACCGGTCCTCCGACACCTATACGAATCGCTCTCTTCATAATTCACCTTTCTACTACGACATAAAAAGCCTTGACTCCTGGCTCTCATGTCTAATCTGCGCAAGCTCAATACCTATCATACTTGCGCCCAGATACTCCTCATCCAAGTCTTTAATCTTCTCATATATAGAAAAAAGTCTCTCACTGATATTATGTAAAATAATCTGTCCTTCCATCTGCCCCAGCGGAATAGCACGTACCGCATTTTGAACCATAGTGGAGGCAATGCTGTAGCCGTAAAGAATAAAGGCATCTTCAACATCTATACCCTTTTCAAATGTAAAAGCGGCAAATACAATTGCCGGGTTCCCGAAGCATCTTTTTTCTTTTATTTCTTCTTCATATCTGACAAGCATTTTTATATCGCCGTACATTCCCTTAAGAAGCCTTATCATCTGTTTTGCAATAAGCTTTGTACCGTTTCTCGTTTCCGTTGCAAGGGTAGACATGGTTATAATCTTATCGTACTCAAAGATTTTTTCAAAATCATTATTTTTAAGTGCCTTCATACATAATAGAATAAGCAAACCCTCACTGTACTTAAACTGATTGTCAAAATAGTTCTTAAACCAGATTTCAAACTCAGGTGCCTTTTTTATTCTTCTGTCACTGAGATAATTTTCCATTCCGAAAGAATGGTTGAAAGTACCTATAGGGAATGTGGAGTCACAGACCTGAAATACTTCCAACAAACTCAGCTTATTAAGATTTAAACTGTTTTTGGTCATGATAAATCAACATATCGAAGAGATTCTTCAAGCTGAATTTCTTCCACCTTAAACTCTACATTAGACTTCTCAAGATTCTTTGCAACTACAGTGTCATAAAGCAGAGAAATCTTTCCGCCCTTTACTTTAACAGGTTTGTGCATATTTCCAAGCATATGTGCAATGACACCGCAGTCATCCATATCCTTAGGAGTAATGACTATCATCTCCTCAGGGATAACATTCAGTACCAATACATGGTGATCGTCTATAAAAAAGAACGATCCGTTTTCAAGTTTTCCCTCTTCAAGTCTGATACCGTATTCATTGTGGTGGTCACTTTTTACACGAAGAATACTCTTTGCAAGGTCGTCACTTTTTACCATTGCATTCTCTACATGTACATGGCCAAGGTCTTCTCTTTCCTTTATATTTCCGTCTATCTTTGTAAAAATCATATATACCCCTTTTATGACAAAAGAGAGTAGATAAAAGTGAATGCTTTTTTGTCTACTCTCCAAAGTAATAATTTATTTTAGAATAAATAATATCTCTGAGCCAAAGAAATTCTCTCTACAGGCTCACAAGTAATCTCCTCACCGTCAATAGTAACCACGAGCTCTGTGGATCGATCTTGATAGTCTTAGGAGTATAATCATTCCATTTCATGTCTCTCTTTGTAAGATTTCTTGTGTTCTTTACAGGAAGTACGATCTTATCAAGTCCAAGTCTTTCCTTAATACCGTGCTCATATGCATAAGCAGATACAAAGGCGATATTTGACTTTCCGCAAGATTTACCCAAAGCTCCGTAAAGATCCTTCATAAGTCTCGGCTCAGGAGTAGGAAGTGAAGATGATGCGTCACCCATTATACCGTAGCTGATAACTCCGGCCTTTAAAACCATCTTAGGCTTTGTACCGAATCTTGAAGGCTCCCAGATAACAAGGTCGGCATACTTTCCGACTTCTACAGAACCGATATACTCTGAAATACCGTTTACAATAGCAGGGTTGATTGTGTACTTTGCAACATATCTCTTGATACGGTTGTTATCATTGTACTCGCTGTCTCCCTTAAGAGGTCCTCTTTGCATCTTCATCTTGTCTGCAAGCTGCCAACATCTCATAGCAACCTCGCCTACACGTCCCATTGCCATAGCATCACTTGTCATTACACTGATTGCACCCATATCCTGAAGTACATCCTCAGCCGCAATAGTCTGCTTTCTTACACGTGACTCTGCAAATGCAACGTCCTCAGGAACCTTAGGGTCCAGATGGTGACAAACCATTGTCATATCAAAAAGCTCATCCACAACATTTGTAGTATAAGGGTCTGTAGGATTTGTTGAAGATGAAAGTACATTGTCCTTACCTGTTACAACCATGATATCAGGAGCATGACCGCCGCCGGCACCCTCGGAGTGGAATGCATGTACTGTACGACCTGCAAAAGCGTTGATGGTATTGTTTACAAAGCCGCCCTCATTTAAAGAGTCTGTATGTACCGCAAGCTGTACATCATATTTGTCTGCAGCCTTCAGCGCATTGTCTATAGCCGCCGCTGTAGCACCCCAGTCCTCATGAGTCTTTATACCTGCAGCACCTGCCTCTATCTGCTCACCTACAGTATCAACTAACGCACCGTTTCCTTTGGCAAGGAAGCCGAAGTTTAGCGGCTCATCATCTGTTGCCTGTAACATTCTTGCTATATGGAATGCACCCGGTGTTGTAGTAGCGGAGTTTGAACCGTCGGCAGGTCCTGTACCTCCACCGAACAGCGTGGTTATACCGTTATCAAGTGCCGCATGAGCAAGTCCCGGTGAAAGGAAATGAACATGAAGGTCAATACCTCCTGCTGTTACTATAAGTCCCTCACCTGCAATAGCCTCTGTAGAAGCACCTACAACAAAATCTATATCATCCATATTGTCAGGGTTTCCGCCCTTACCTATGGCTAAAATCTTTCCGTCACGTATACCGATATCAGCCTTATAAACTCCGGTATAATCAATAATTGTGATGCCTGAAATAATGGTATCAGCTACCTTCGGATTATCTTTCCTTGTCTCTGTCGCATTGACACCCATTCCGTCTCTAAGTACCTTACCGCCTCCGAAGATGCTCTCCTGTCCGTATACCGTATAGTCTTTTTCAATACAGGCAAAAAGATTGGTATCGCCCAGTCTTACACTGTCTCCTACAGTAGGTCCGTATAGTGAAGCATAGGCTTTTCGATCCATTTTAAAACTCATATGTATCTCCTTACTATTCTCTATCTAAATAACCGTTAACTTTATTGTTAAATCCGAAGATTCTTCTCTTTCCGCCGAAGTCAATCAAAGATACTTCTCTTTCCTCACCCGGCTCAAAACGAATTGCCGTACCTGCCGCAATATCAAGCCTCTTGCCATATGCCTTTTCACGGTCGAACTGTAATCCTTCCTCATTTGCCTCATAGAAATGGAAATGTGAACCCACCTGAACCGCTCTGTCACCTACATTTTTTACTTTTATTTTAATTGCCTCATAACCTGCATTGTAATCAACAGGCTCTTTTTTTAAAATATACTCTCCCGGAATCATATCTACTCCTATCTGATCGGATCATGGATGGTAACAAGCTTTGTACCGTCCACAAATGTTGCTTCTACTTGAATCATATGAATCATCTCAGGTACACCCTCCATTACATCGTCTCTGGTAAGTACCTTTGCACCCTCATTCATAAGATCCGCTACACTCTTGCCTTCTCTTGCACCTTCCAAAATATAATCTGTAATAATTGCGACACTCTCAGGGTGATTTAACTTCAAACCCTTATCTTTTCTTCTTTGCGCAATCATAGCGGCAAGACTAACAATCATCTTTTCCTGCTCACGTTCAGTCAACTGCATAACATCTTCCTTTCTACTTTTGGCCACTTATCTACCAACATAAGAAATCCCGAATCCAAGCCGTCACAATTCCTTCAAAAATTGCAAGGTATGGAACAAAGTTCCCAAGATTTTTTTCTTCAAATTGATTTCTATAAAGGCTGTAAGCCACAAAATACCCCATAGCCACCATATAATTCCGTAAAGCATATTTCCGCCGTAGCCGTAAAAGCAAAGCAGACCTGCAGGAATAGAATTTATAGCAACAAAAAGGCTAAACCACCCATATAGACGCTGATCCAAATCCCATATGGTATTGATAGCTGTATACAGATATGTAAATGCAAATAAAAGTCCTGTTGCACTTGCATAAAACCAGCTTGCATCTGCACCTGTCACCGCACCGTAACCTATGGCGATTAAATTCAAGATAAGTCCAAGTCCGCCTGTAAATATATTCATTACCACATTTGACTTGTCATTTATCTTTTCAAGTCGATAAAATCCGTTACTCATAAGAACCATACCGACATACAGTAAAATAACTCCTAACATTGTTCCCACCTTTTTTAAAGAATTTACACCAAGGAGCTCCATAAAGAAATATTTCTTTCAGATAAATGAAAAAGGCAAACAAACCCTGCGTCTTTGCAGTGCTCACTTGCCTCATCCCTCTGATGTACTCATATTAACACAAGTACAATAAAAAAATAAAAGTTAATATAATTTTATCAAATCTTCAGATAAAAATATTTCTACAATCAAATAATATGCAGTAATTTTCATTTATTTATTTTAATTATAAGCACTTTTTTTGACAATGAAAAATTTTTTTATAAAAAAATATAAATATCTATATTCATACTAATTTTCTTCAAAAATGCATTATTTTATACTTTAAATTCAAATTTCAATAAAAAAGGCAAAGCATAAGGCCTTGTCCCTTAAACTTACACAAGTGCAAGTTCTTCATTCTTATGTACTATTTCATCAGGAACAGCCCAACCGAGAGCCTTTCTCTTTTCAATAATATCCGCAACTATTTTTTCACCAAGCGCATCCGGATTAGGGTTTACCACCATCACGGAACCAAGTAAGTCTTTTGTACCTTCCTTTAAAAACTCTATAACGTTCTTTGAACCGTGTATCTGTGCCTCAACACAATGATATGAATTGATTCCCATCAGTCTGAATCCAAGTGCCGCATCTATTCCCTTTTCATTGCTCCATTCAGGAGATGTAAATGCAAAAGGCATCTCATATAAAGGCTTGCCCGCCTCACCTGCAACACCTGCAAAGATTCCGCTTGACTTTGTATTATCTATACACTCACCTACATGCCATACCGGAGGTAAATCTCCAAGGAATTCATTTAAGCTCTCACCTGCATGCTCCTGTCCTGAAACATTGCAATATCCCATCTTCATAAGCGGGAATGAAGCACATCCGTTTGTGAGTATCAAAATATTGTTTCTAAGCAGTGCATTGGCCACATCAATAACACATTTTTCATACACTACTTTAGGATTGTTACATCCTACCATATTTACGATACCGAGTATCTTACCTTCTTTTAACGCCTCATATAAAGGCTTCATAGAGCCGTAATGCTTATGTACATACTCAGGTGAGAAACCTACTTCTGCGTCCACCTCATATGGAGGTATATACACAGGGATTCCCTGTCTGTCTTTAAAACTTTCAATACCTCTGAGCACTATCTTTTCTGCAAGTGCTCTTGTCTCTCCTATATTTGAGTGGTGATGGTCGTATTCAAATCTCTCCGCACCCGGAAGTCTTGCAGACTCACTGGTTGTAACGACCGTGGTTCTGAAGCACTTTGCAACTTCCATTATAGATGGGAATACATCCTGCACATCCGCAATCCAAAGGTCAAGTGCACCTGTTCCAAGTACAAGCTCTGCAGATACCGCATTTGAAAGAGGAATAACTCCGGCATAGCGATACATTGCTGAAAGTCCCGAGCAGCAGATTCCGTAGAATCTTATTCCTTTGCTCCCGCCTCTTTTGCAAGGTTTATAAACTTCTCTTCCTGACCTACTTTTACAATCTCACTTACAAGGGTAGGCAGATGACCGTGTACCGCAATATTTACATATCCTTTTTTCAAAGCGCCGATATTGACCTTTGATGTAACTCTGTCTCCAACTCCGAAAAGACCGTCCGTTGCTATAGAAGTACTTACTACACCTGAGTATGTAAATGCAAGTCCGCAGCGTAAAAACTGCTGCATAATACTCTTCCAGTCGCCGTCGGTACCGACACCTGTTTTATGGTAAGACTCAAATACCTCATGGTAAGCACTGATAGGAAGAATATCCAGTTCTTTCCAAACTTTTTTTCTCTCTTCGGATCCAAGTGCCTCTATTATCTTATAATCTCCCGGAATCGTACGGCTCATATCATCCAAAAGAACATCTGCAAGTTCCGATGCAATCTTTTTTATACTTCTTCTCTCCGTCTTTATTCCGAAAGCCTTTGCGGTATCCTTTATTTTTTGCTGTCCCAAAATAGGTAAATCAAGTTTTCCTTCAGCTGCCCACTTCAAAGATAAAATAACTTCACGACCGTGCATACCGTGTTGAGCTACACCGGCAGCGGCTGAACGCAGCAAGTTTCTTGCCACTATAAGGTCGGCATCCGCACCGCAGACTCCCTTAGGACTCTTTGAAGTTATCTTACATGGACCCATATTACAGATCTTACAGCAGATTCCCGCCATACCGAAACCGCACTGCGGCTGCTGCTTGTCGAATCTGTCAAATGTGGTATCAAATCCAAGCTGATTCTGGCGCAAGATCATCTCTCTTACCGCCGGATCCGGAGTGTTTTCCAAAACCTCATCCTTTGAAGGGAAAGTCTTTCTGTACTCTGAAACCGCATTCATATAATCTCTGATAAACGCCTTTTCATCTCCGTCTTCTTCATGGTCCGACTTTAAAGTAATTGTCGGTATACCGTTTTCGTCAAATCCTATAAGATTTCTGTGGCTGTGAATATGGTCTACGCCATGGCTGTTGTCATGGTTGTGTTCATGCTTATGATTGTGTTCATGTTTATGTCCGCGATTGAATTCTTTCTTTTCCATGAGCTTTCCTTCCTACTGTACATCTGTTAAACAACCTATTTACCTATAAAATTAGTATGTTTATAAGGTGATTCGATTATATCGAAAGTTTACTCTCATGTCAACATTTTTTTCTTAAAGATAAAAAAATCGCTATAACCCTTTTTGAGGGTTATAGCGAAACTGTTTATAGTATATCAATTTTCCTTAGCAAGCTCAGCCTTAATCTTTTCTGTAAGTGCAGGAACGATCTTATTCAAATCTCCTACAATACCGTAGTCTGCAACGCTGAAAATAGGTGCATTCTCATCCTTATTGATAGCGATGATAATATCACTCTCTTCCATACCTGCAAGATGCTGTATAGCACCTGAAATACCTATTGCAAAGTATAGATGCGGACGAACTGTCTTACCTGTCTGTCCTACCTGAAGGTCCTTAGACATCCAACCTGCATCAACTACAGCTCTTGAACAGCTTACAGTGCCGTGAAGCGCATCTGCAAGATCCTTAAGAATCTTGAAGTTCTCAGCTGAACCGACACCTCTACCGCCTGATACCAAGATCTTTGCAGCCATGATATCTTCTGTAGTCTTTGTGTTCTTTACGATCTCTAAAATCTCAACATACTTGTTGTTCTCTTCAAGCTTTGCATCAAAGTCAACAATCTCAGCCTTTGCTCCTGCAACTCTTTCCTTCTTTTGCATAACACCCGGACGAACTGTAGCCATCTGAGGTCTGTTCTCAGGGCAGGCAATAGTTGCTATGGTGTTTCCGCCGAATGCAGGTCTTGTCATAAGAAGCTGATTATGCTTTTGCTCTCTTCCTGCAACCGCTACAAGCGGATAATCACCGATTTCAAGCTGTGTACAGTCTGCTGTAAGACCTGTTCCGACTCTTGCGGATACTCTAGGTCCCAAATCTCTACCTATAGCTGTAGCACCGATAATGAATATCTCAGGTTTAAATTCATTTATAACTGCTGAGAGTGCCTGTGTATAAGGCTCTGTACGATACTCTTTAAGTTTAGGATCGTCAACCACAATCACTCTGTCGGCACCGTACTCGGCAAGCTCCTGTGCCAATCCCTTTATATCAGATCCTAGAAGAACCGCCGTTACCTCTGTATTAAGGTCGGCAGCCAAATCCTTACCTTTTCCTATAAGCTCAAGGGAAATACCGCTTAATTTGCCGTCTACCTGCTGGGCAAATGTAAACACTCCCCTGTATTCTTCTGTATTTTGTCTCATAAACGACTCCTTTTTAGATGATATGTGTTTCTTTTAATTTGCCTAAGATATAGTCAACAGACTCTGATGCACTTAAGTTTACCTGCTCTCCTGCACCCTTTCTTACCTTATCGGATGCTTTTGCGATCTGTGTAGGTGAACCCTTAAGACCTATATTTGAGTCGTCCACACCTACAAGGTCCGCTCTTGAGAATACTGTTACTTCCTTGTCATAAGCATCAAAGATACCGCCCGGAGTCATATATCTAGGCTCATTCAGCTCTGAGAGTGCTGTGATAAGTACAGGCATCTTTGCTTTCAAAACATGGTATCTGTCATCAAACTGACGCTCTACCACTACACTGTCACCTTCAACCTCAATCTTTTGTGCATAGCTGATAACAGGTATACCCAGGTGCTCTGAAATCTGCGGTCCGACCTGTGCAGTATCACCGTCGATAGCCTGACGACCTGTAATAATAATATCATATTCAAGCTTTCTGAGTGCACCGGCTATAGTCTGTGATGTAGCCCAAGTATCTGCACCGCCAAGTACTCTGTCTGTGATAAGGATTGCATTGTCGGCTCCCATTGCAAGAGCTTCTCTAAGTACCTCATCAGCCTTTGGAAGTCCCATAGTAACTACTGTAACTTCCGCACCGTATTTATCCTTTATTCTAAGAGCCGCCTCAAGACCCGCTTTATCATCAGGGTTCATGATTGTAAGCATAGCTCCTCTGTTAAGTGTGCCGTCAGGGTTGAAAACAACGCCACCCTTTGTATCCGGCACTTGTTTAATACAAACAACTATCTTCATGACATCCTCCATTCGTAATAGCAACTTTATTTAAGCAATGAACCGGCGATTACCATTCTCTGTACTTCACTTGTACCTTCGTAAACTTCTGTAATCTTTGCATCACGCATCATTCTTTCAATCTCGTATTCTCTTGTATAGCCGTATCCGCCGTGCAGCTGAACAGCCTTGGTAGTTACTTCCATAGCTACCTCAGCAGCAAAAAGCTTAGCCATTGCGGCTTCTTCAGAATATGTCTTCTGTGTAGCCTTAGCCATTGCAGCTCTGTATACAAGCATCTGTGCCGCTTTTACTTTGGTTGCCATATTTGCAAGCTCAAACTGTGTATTCTGGAATGCACCGATAGTTCTTCCGAACTGCTTTCTCTCTTTTACATAGTTGATAGTTCTCTCAAGTGCGCCCTCTGCAATACCGAGTGCCTGTGCGGCAATACCTATACGACCGCCGTCAAGAGTATGCATTGCAATACCGAATCCCTTACCTTCAGGTCCGAGCATATTTTCCTTCGGAATTCTGCAATCGTTAAAAATAAGCTCATATGTGGATGAACCTCTGATACCCATCTTCTTTTCCTTTGTACCGAATGAAAATCCCGGTGTTCCCTTTTCTACAAGGAATGCTGAGAAGATTTTTTTCTTTCTTCCCTTAGCATCCACCTTCACATCTGTACATGCAATAATTACATAGATATCAGCTTCCTTACCGTTGGTAATGAAAATCTTTGAACCGTTGAGTACATACTCGTCACCGTCAAGAACTGCAGTTGTAACAACACCCTGTGCATCGGTACCTGCGTTAGGCTCTGTAAGACCGAATGCTCCAAGCTTTTCTCCCTTTGCAAGAGGAATAAGATACTTCTCTTTCTGAGCCGGTGTACCGTATGTGGCAATAGGATCACAGCAAAGAGATGTATGTGCTGAAATAATAACGGCTGTAGTAGCGCAATCTTTTGCAATCTCTTCAACACACATAACATATGCCAACGGATCCGCTCCCTGACCACCGTACTCCTTTGCAACAGGAATACCAAGGAAACCGTACTTAGCCATCTTAGTTACAGTCTCTCTTGGAAATACTTCTGTTTCATCTACCTCTATTGCAAGAGGTTTTACTTCCTTTTCGGCAAACTCCCTAAAGAGGGTTCTCGCCATCTCATGTTTCTTGTCTAAAGTAAAATCCATGAATAATACCCTACTTGAATAAATCCAAGTGCAAACATAAAAGTGAAAGTCTTTGTTTGCATTATCCTTTCTTAGTTTTCTTTCACCTTATATATAGTAAATACAAACCCGCCTTTTGTATTTATACCAATATTTATGCCCCCTTCTTACCTCTGTAAAAAGGGGGTCTTTATTTTACTTATATGAGAAAATTCCTTCTCCTGTCTTCTTACCGAGTTTACCTGCAGCTACAAGCTCTTTTAACTTAGGAGCCGGTATGTACTTGTCGTCACCTGTCTCATTGTGAATAACTTCCATAATAGCAAGGCAAATATCAAGTCCGATAAGGTCTGCCAAATGAAGAGGTCCCATAGGATGTGCACATCCTAAACCATAGCCGTATCAACGCCCTCTGCATCTGCCGTTCCTGCATCCCATACATTGATTGCTTCATTGATCATAGGGATAAGGATACGGTTTACTACAAATCCCGGAGCTTCCTTAACCTGTACAGGTGTCTTACCGATCTCAACGGCAATCTCTTCTATCTTCTTAACAAGCTCTGCAGGTGTATTCTTTCCGCCGATTACCTCAACAAGTTTCATTCTGTCAGCCGGATTGAAGAAATGCATTCCTACTACAGGTCTGTCAAGTCCTTCGCTGATTCTTGTAATAGAAAGTGATGAAGTATTTGAAGCAAAGATACAATCCTTAGGTACAATACTCTCAAGTTCCTTAAAGATCTCTTTCTTAATTTCCATCTTCTCAAGTGCAACTTCAACAACAAGGTCACAGTCTGTACAAATATTGCTGAGTCCGACTTTTATCTTTGAAATAATCTTATCTCCGGCTTCTTTTGTAATCTTTTCTTTACCTACAAGGAAATTGATATTCTTTTGAATCTTTGCAAAACCTGCCTGTGCAAACTCTTCTTTGATATCACAAAGTCTAACCTCATAACCTTCCGTCATAGCAAAAGCCTGAGCAATTCCTGAACCCATTGTACCTGCACCAATAACACCAACTATCATCTTTTTACTTCCTTTCTCAAAAACCTTTAAAATTTATAAAAACTATATTTGATACTAAGTCAAAATCTTATGAATTAGTAAAATTCTTTTCTTTTCTCTTCTCCATAAATGCGCCCATGCCTTCCTTCTGGTCATGAGTTTCAAAGCAGCTGCCGAACAGTTTTTCTTCTATAACAATGGCTTTATCAATATCTACCTGAAGTCCGTCATTTATAGCTTTCTTTGCGGCTCTTACAGCTATAGGAGCATTTGCAGCTATTGTAGCCGCCATCTTCTTAGCCTGAACCATAAGCTCTTCACTTGTATAAACAGCGTTTACAAGTCCGAGTCTTAGCGCATCGTCGGCTTTTATATTTCTTGCTGTAAATATAAGCTGCTTAGCCATACCTATTCCGATTATTCTGGCAAGTCTTTGAGTACCGCCAAATCCCGGTGTAATGCCGAGTCCCACCTCAGGCTGTCCGAATACCGCATTCTCCGAGCATATTCTTATATCACAGCTCATAGCAAGCTCACATCCGCCGCCAAGTGCAAATCCGTTCACTGCCGCTATTACAGGTATAGGAAAAGTCTCTATCTTTCTGAATACATCATTTCCCTTCTTACCGAATGCTTCACCTTCAGCCACACTCAGTTTGCTCATCTCACCTATATCCGCACCGGCTACAAAGGACTTATCGCCTGAACCTGTCAATACAACGGCTCTTATAACATTTGTATCAATGCCGTCAAAGCACGCCTCAAGATCTGCTAACACTTCGGAATTCAAAGCGTTAAGTGCCTTAGGTCTGTCAATAGTAACAATACCGACCGCACCTTCCGCGTCAAATCTTACAAAACCCATAAAACACCTCCTTGTAAATATTGCATGTCAGTAATCATATTTGACATGATAAAAAGTCTCTGATAAAAAAATATAACATATATGTATCTGACATTCAATCAGTTTTTTTGACTAAGTATTATATATATTTTTGCATAAGCAATTCATTGTATACAAAAATACATCATTGATTAAAAGTATGAATTTTTTTAATCTTTAATTGAGCAAAATTATTTTGCTGTCTCTTTTTATTACTTAGATATGGAATAAACCTGACCTGTCTATAGTATTTTATACATACTCGCACTTTTACATATTATATCACATTGTTTAAAAAATATATATATAATAATATACAATATTTTTTATAGCCATTTTCAATAATAAGGGGGTAGATAAATCCTTACAGTTATGGTATGCTATGGATGAGACGTATATCTAACAATACAGGGCGATAATCACTCTTTGGTATTGTTCATTTTTATAGAATGACGAGGTAAAAACATGAAAGAGGTAGTTATAGTTAGTGCTGCAAGAACAGCTATGGGTAGTTTCGGAGGTTCATTGGCAGGTGTAAGTGCGGTAGATCTTGGTATCACAGCGGCAAAGGGAGCTATTGAGCGTGCCGGTATTGACGCTTCTCTTATTGATGAAGCAATAGTCGGAAACGTACTTGGTGCAGGTCTCGGTCAGAACATTGCTCGCCAGGTAATACTTGGTGCAGGTCTTCCGAATACCACTCCGGCTTTTTCAGTAAACAAGGTTTGCGGTTCAGGCCTTAGAACTATTGAGCTTGCAGCTCAGATTATCAAAGCAGGCGATGCTGATATCGTATTGGCAGGCGGTACAGAGAGTATGTCAAACGCACCTTATATCTTAAGAGGCGCAAGATTCGGCGTGAAGATGGGCAATCAGACACTTGTAGACGAGATGATTACAGACGGTCTTTGGGATGCCTTCAACAACTATCATATGGGAGTAACAGCTGAGAATATCGCTGAGCAAAAGGGCATTACAAGAGAAGATCAGGATGTTTTCTCTGTTGAGAGCCAGAGAAGAGCTCAGGTAGCTATTGAGACCGGAAGATTCAAAGATGAGATAGTTCCTGTAGTTATCCCACAGAGAAAGGGAGATCCTAAGGTATTTGATACAGATGAGTTCCCAAGATTCAATACTACAATAGAGAACCTTGCAAAGCTTAAACCTGCATTCAAGAAAGACGGTACTGTAACTGCAGGTAACGCATCAGGTATCAACGACGGTGCTGCAATGTTCATTATCGCTTCCAAGGAGAAGGCTCTTGAGCTTAAGCTTCCTATCATGGCTACTATTAAGGGCTATGCTTCAGGCGGTGTAGATCCGAGCGTAATGGGACTCGGTGTAATTCCTGCATCCAGAAAGGCTATGGAAAAGGCAGGTGTTACTGTAGACGACCTTGAACTTATCGAAGCTAACGAGGCTTTTGCGGCACAGGCTATTGCAGTATGTAACGAACTCGGCTTTAAGAGAGAAATCACCAATGTAAACGGCGGTGCTATAGCACTTGGACATCCTATCGGCGCATCAGGCGCAAGAATACTTACAACTCTACTCTATGAGATGCAAAAAAGAGATTCTAAATGCGGCCTTGCCACACTATGTATCGGTGGCGGTATGGGCACAGCAATTGTTGTAGAAAGGGAATAAAAATGAAGATAGTTTCAATCAAAGACGCTATTGCAAACATCCATGACGGTGCAACTATCATGGTAGGCGGCTTTTTAGCCTGTGGTACACCTGAACCGATCATTGATGCATTGGTTGAGAAGGGAGTAAAGGATTTAACACTTATATGTAACGATACCGCTACTCCTACAACCGGTATCGGTAAACTGGTTGTCAATAATCAGGTAAAGAAAGTTATTGCAACACATATAGGTACAAACCCTATTACCGGACAGAAAATGCATGACGGCACTATGGAAGTTGAGCTTTCTCCACAGGGTACTCTTGCAGAGAGAATCCGTTCAGGCGGCGCAGGACTTGGCGGCGTACTTACACCTACAGGTGTCGGTACCGAAGTTGCAGATGGTAAGCAGGTCATCAATATTGACGGCAAGGACTACCTCCTTGAGAAGCCTCTCAGAGCCGACTTCGCTCTTATAGGTGCCACTATAGCCGATGAAAAGGGCAACTTATACTTCACAGCTACATCAAAGAACTTCAACACGGTTATGGCTACAGCTGCCGATGTTGTTATCGCAGGTGCAGACCTTATAGTTCCTGTAGGCGATATTCAGCCTGAGAATGTTGCAGTTCCGGCTATATTTGTAGATTATCTTGTAGGAGGTGAATCATAATGTCAAAAGAGAAAATTGCCAGACGAGTTGCTCGTGATTTACGTGATGGTGATGTGGTGAACTTAGGTATCGGACTTCCTACTATGGTAGCGGACTATGTTCCTGAAGGAATAGAGATTACACTTCAGTCCGAGAACGGTATTCTCGGTATGGGACCTCTTGCAGGTGAAGGACTTGCCAATAAATATCTTATCAATTCAGGCGGACAAAACGTAACCGTTTTACGTGGTGCTTCATACTTTGACAGTGCATTCTCATTTGCAATTATCCGTGGAGGACACGTGGATATGACAGTTCTCGGTGCATTGCAGGTAGATGAAAAAGGAAACCTTGCAAGCCATATAGTTCCGGGCAAGATGGTTCCGGGTATGGGCGGTGCTATGGACCTTGTTACAGGTTCAAAAAAGGTTGTCATTGCTATGACACATACTGCAAAAGACGGTTCTCCGAAGATTTTGAAGTCTATCAATCTTCCGGCTACAGCTATACATGCGGTTGATGAGATTGTTACGGAGTTGGCTGTAATAGAAGTTACAGATGACGGTCTTGTACTTAAAGAAGTTGCTGAGGGCGTAAGCGTAGATGAAGTTATTGCAAAGACCGAAGCACCTTTGAAAGTTGCAGATGATTTAAAAACATTCTAATTTAAAGGCATTCTTATAAAAGCCTTTTACTTAAGAGACTTATATAATGTTTTACACATTAGGGATATGCTTATAGTCATGTCCCTTTTTAAAGTTGGAATGCTTTTTATGAATTTTCGAGGCATTTTCATTTAATTTTTTATGAATATATAGTGGTTTTTTGGATTGTATTTTGATATAATGTTAATAATTAAACAATTCGTAAAAGGAGGCAGATAAATGTTTAAGAAATTTACAAACGCATGTGTAAATGTTGTTCAGAAGTATTTGCCGGATGCATTCATCTTCTGTATCATCCTTACTATTGTAGTTTTTCCTGGCTGCATTACCTGTTACAGGTATGAAGCTTTGGGATGTAGCCGATGCTTGGGGTAAGGGTATCTGGAGTCTTTTGAAATTCTCTATGCAGATGGCTCTTGTACTGGTACTTGGTACCGCACTTGCTACCGCTCCGCCGGTAAAAAGAGCGATAAATGCGGCGGCGGGAGTTCCGAAAAGTCCTACATCCGCAATCGTGTTTATTACAGTGGTATCTATGATTGCCTGCTGGCTTAACTGGGGATTCGGACTTGTAGTAGGCGCAATACTTGCAAAGGAAATTGCAAAGAAGGTAAAGGGTGTCGACTACAGACTGCTTATCGCATCAGCATATTCAGGCTTTGTAATCTGGCACGCAGGTTTTTCAGGTTCAATACCGCTACAGCTTGCCTCATATACCGATGAGATAAACAAGCAGACCGCAGGCGCCGTAACCGAGTCTATCCCTACATCACAGACTATATTTTCAGCATGGAATCTTATCATTGTAGTGGCTATCATTATAGTAATAGCCTTTGTCAATGCGAAGATGCATCCGCTGCCTGAGGATACCGTAACTGTGGATCCTAAGCTGCTTGTAGAAGAAAAGGTTGAGCTGACCAAGGCCACCACACCGGCTGAGCATCTTGAGAACAGCCCTTTCCTTTCAATAACAACAGCTTTAATTGCTATTACTTACATTATACACTCTGTAATTGTCAATAAGGGGCTGAACTTATCACTTGATGTTGTAAACCTTATCTTCCTTACACTTGGAATTATATTCCACGGAACTCCTATAAGCTATGTAAGAGCTATTACAGACGCTTCAAAGAGTGCAGGCGGTATCATCTTACAGTTCCCGTTCTATGCAGGTATCATGGGTATTATGACCGCTGCAGGTCCTAACGGACATTCACTTGCAGGTGCTATAAGCGATTTCTTTGTAAATATATCAACTCAGACCACATTCCCGCTGTTTACATTCCTCTCTGCAGGTATTGTAAACTTCTTCGTTCCTTCAGGCGGCGGACAGTGGGCTGTACAGGCTCCCCTATAGTAATGCCTGCAGGCAATTCCATCGGAGTTTCTCCGGCAGTATCCGCTATGGCTATTGCATGGGGTGACGCTTGGACAAATATGCTTCAACCTTTCTGGGCTTTGCCGGCTCTGGGTATTGCAGGACTTGGCGCCAGAGATATTATGGGTTACTGTGCTATAGTACTTATAGTGACAGGAATCATCATAGGCTGCGGATTCTTATTCCTTGTGCCTTTCTTAGCATAAAACTTGCTTTATTATAAAATAAAAACCGATTCTTATGAGTTATCTCAAAAAGAATCGGTTTTATTTTTATCTCAATATAATAAATACAGTGTATGCTATATAAGCTATAACCATGGCAAGACCTTCTTTTTTGGATATCTCACCGTCATTTTTAGCCAATATATACACCATCAAGGTCGCACATAATAAAAAGAATGTATCATATACTGCTACCACATCCGCACCTATAGGATTTAATACTGAAGAGATGCCAGTATAAATATAATATTAAAGATATTTGAACCTATAACATTACCAAGTGCAAGACCGTTCTCACCCTTGCTTGAAGCTACAATACTTGTCACAAGCTCAGGAAGTGAAGTACCTATCGCCACTATTGTAAGTCCTACCAATGTCTCACTCATTCCGAACGTCAAAGCTATCTCTTTGGCGGACTCCACAACCTTGTCACCGCCTAATACTACAAGCACAAGACCTCCGACTATATATACAATTGCCAAAGGCAGCGGAAGTTTTTTCTTGTTTTCATCCTTATTGTCACTGCTTCCTTTAAGCGCAGACCTTACAGTATAAATCATATACACTATAAAAATTATAAGAAGTATCGCACCCTCTATTCTTCCTATACCGCTTGTAAGAAATATAAAAGCAAGTGTTATAATCGTAATTATTATATTCACCACATAGTCAAATTTTAAAAGCGACTTATCCACAGGCATTGCATGTATTATTCCGCATATACCCACTACCGCCAAAAGATTGAATATGTTTGAACCTATAACATTGTTAAGCGCTATCGCATTGCTACCCTTTAGAGCAGCATCAATACTTACCGCAGCCTCGGGAGCGCTTGTTCCGAACGCCACTATTGTAAGACCTATTACAACAGAAGGCACATTGAGCTTTCTTGCCACCTGCGAAGCTCCCTCAACAAAGAAATTCGCTCCGCCTACAAGACATACAAAGCCTATAATCAGCCAAATATATACCATAATATTTTCCTTTTCATTTTGTTTTTGAACACACACATCATATATGCATATATTATAAATGTCAACAAAATCACATATTATACTCATATTTATTCGAATATCATAATCACGCTTTATCATTCCTTTAAAAGTATTTAAGAAAAATATCAACACAAACCGCCTGTTATCTGTTATACTAATACAAGTTTCGAATACTCTGTTTGTCATCTAAATTCTATATATCTTCGTAGATCTTACAAGACTCAGGGCATTCAATTTATCTAAGGAAGGTAGAAATGAAAAGAAGAAGTAGAAGAAAAAGACATAATTTTGTTGTGCCGATTATAGTATTGATTTTTTGCTGTATTTTTACAGCGATGGTTGCCTACGGTTGGAATGCAAGAAAGAAAAATGTTAAAGTAGCGGACGCATCAAAGGACACTACAGAGACAACTGTAGAAGTAAATAACAGTGAGACCTCAAGTGAAGGTGAGATTTCAGCGGTATCCGAGAGCGAGACTTCTCAGAGTGCCGAAGAGACTACAGCCGCACCTGAGAGCAACCCGGGTCCGGATGAAAAGGTGGTTTACTTCACATTTGACGACGGTCCTTGGACAGGTACTCCAAGACTTTTAGATATATTGGACCAGTACAATATCAAGGCTTGTTTCTTTGTTACAGCACAGTATATGGATACTGAACCTCTGATAAATATGCTTAAGCAGATCAAAGACAGAGGTCACAATGTAGCCGTTCACAGTTTGACACATAACTACAAAAAGATATATGCTTCTGTAGATGCTTTTATGGCGGACTATGACGCTATGGACGATCTTATTTTTTTAAAAGCTACAGGTGAGCACAGTAAGATGCTTCGTTTCCCGGGCGGAAGTAATGCAAGCTACAACAAAGCTATAAGACCTCAGCTTTTACAGGCTGTCAGAGACAGAGGAATAGTATACTTTGACTGGAACTCATTTGACGGTGACGTAGAGGGCAAGAAAGGTCAGGAACTTATTGACCAGACTATCAAGCAGGTAAATGAGAATACTCATTCCATTTTGCTTATGCACGATATGCCGAGTACCGCATTCGTACATGATGCTCTCCCTACCATTATAGAGAGACTGAAGGCTGACGGATATAAGTTTGAGCTTCTTAACGAAAATACACCGCCAAGACAGTTTGCAAAATAAATAAAGACTCTCGCAGGAAACTGCGGGAGTTTTTTTATACAAAAATTTTTACAATATAAAAAAGAGAAAACCGAATTGATTTTCTCTCTAATATCCCTTTTGCAAACGTATTAATCATATCTTCTTAACGAAGTGTAGACAATAATCCTATATTGTCTTGTTACCTGCTTGTAACTGTCTAACCTATTCACATATTAACTTATTTGCTATCTCTTGGTCTTAAATTATTTATTCTGACTTGCCTGTCTCTCGGCTCTTCTTGCCAAAATCGCATCAATCTTTTGCTGAGCGTCTTTGGCATCACCCTCTACGACATAAAGCTCAGGGTATCTTACTCCATGTGCTCTGGCCTCACTGTCATTGTTCATGAAGATGTCGATGGTCTTTCCCTTAATATTGCCACCTGTATCTTCCACTACATAGATAGTATCACTGTTTCCGATACGAACTCTGGTTCCTCTCGGAAGCACCGACCAGTCTGCAGCTATAGTTCTTCCTACAGTAGGTCTTGTACCTGCAGTAGTAATATTGGAAGGATCTGTATCAAGTGAGTAAGCATACGCTTTGAACTTACCTACAGATCTGCCTCTTGCAGATGCTCTTAAGGCAGCTATCTCCTCATCCTCCTTCGCTACAAGTTCAGCCTCCTGCTGTTGTTTATAAGAGTCAAGTGTTGTTTCGTACTGATCCGCATTAAGACCGAATGCAGGACCTGTAACATAATCCACTTCCGCCTGTGTAGCCGCATATGCACTTCCCGCCATCATAGCTGAAAAAACAGATGCAACTAAAATTATCTTCTTAAAGTTGTTTTTCATTTACTTCCTTTCTTGCAAAGAACGAATCTTTTTGTTCGTCGGGATACCTTTTATTATATTACATAAATGTTAAATGTCAATAAGAAAAATGTTGCAATCTTTTTGCAAAGCGGTAATTGGAGCTTTTTGGTCTAATTTTTTTAGGCTATTATATAGAAAAAAAGCCATATTATAATATAATTTTTATATATTATAATATGACTTAAATTTTACTAAAGTAAAAACTTTGTGAAATATTTTTCTAAGTAACTTTTGTGAAAAACTTCTCTAAACTGACTTTACTTATCGTTTGCAGCCAGCTTAAAAAGTTCTGAAACTTTACTGATAGGAACCAATAATCCGCCTCCGGATGCCGCAATCGTATCACCGTATACATAAGAAGGCACTGCAGGAATACCTAATGTATCCCAAACCTCAATATTTGAATCTTCCACCTTCTTTGCGTTCTTATTTGCAGCCAAAAGTTCCAAAACATCTTCTCTCTTTGCACCTGCCTGCTCGGCAAGGTCTGCCAAAAGCTCCTTATCATCAATTCTTTTGCTGATTTTTCAAAATGTGCTTCAAACACCAAATTGTTGTATTTTTTTATATTGAAACCGTTCTCCGCAATATAAAAACCTACCTGTGCAGCCAAATCCGAATGAACTCTTGCAGGTTCCGGGTCTTGGATGTGCCTCACATGGAGACCACTCCACCTCCACACTCTTATAATCCGGTAAAATATCTTGAAGCTCTCCTATTCCTTTGTAACAAAAAGGGCATGTGTAATCATAAAATACTTTAATCTTCTTTGACATAAATTTCCTTTCCAATGCAAAATATGAATTAAATTGTAAGATAATCTTATACATTGTGATATTCATTATGCATTAACAAATATATTGTACTATCCATTATAACATATTTATATTATTAACGCTATATTATGCCAATTTTATTTGATTTTAAATAATCTTTCAATTTTTAGTCCCTATTTTACAATTTCAGTATGTAGATTTTCTCTTTAATACCAAATATCCTGCATCCGATACAGCCTTTGAAAGCTTATCAATATCAGGCTTATCCTTTAAAAGGACTGTCGCCGTATTGTCTTCCAGACTTACAGTTGCCCATGTACCGTCAAGCTCGTTTAGTGCATTCTCAACATTTCTTACACAGTTACCGCAGCTCATACCGTCTATTGCAAGCTTGGCCTCATATGGATAATGTGACTTGTCTCTGTCCTTAACCTTTATCGACTTTGTAGTTTCTTCATGTTCAGGGCAACAATCTCCACCCTTTTTCAGCTTTTTGATATAGTTTGCGATTCCGAAAACCACCAATGCCGCAATGACAACTATTATAACTATATTTATTACATTGTTCATAAAAAACCTCCCAGTTAGAATTTACTAACTAGGAGTATATCACTTTGCTTTCAAAAAGCAAGTTAATATAAGAATTTTATATCAATGAGCAGCTATTTTTAATTTATTATCTCTATCGGACTACCTTCGTATACAAAAATCATTGCATCATACAGGCCGCTTGGAATCGCCTTAGGCCTGTAACTGCTCTGTACTATCCTCATCATCCATGTATATCCTTCTCCAAGGGTTCCCATTCTTAACGGAGAGTTTATCAGACTGTATAGACTGTCTCCCTCCTTTATATCGGAAAAGTCCAATAAGTACTGCTTATCTTTTGCAAATCTTGCTTGTGCCGCAAGCGGATCGGCTGAAATAAAACTTTGTATACTTCTGTTTTTCTTCTGAAAATTCTTTATATTGTCCGTAACCTTCCAAAAATCTGTGCCTATACTGTAGTAAGCGTCTTTAAGATCATTTGATAAACGGCTCCCATAGATGTATATCCGTTGCCGATCTTTGCTATATGTCCGTCATGTGCCGCTATAACAAGCTTTCCGCTACCTATTTTCTTTTCAATATTCAAAACGGTCTCTATATTACCTGCCATATCACTGTCTCTGAGAGTATAAATTGATTCATCACTTTTAGTAAAAGTCTCCATTGACTGTCTTACAGTATTTAACTCAAATACCGCATCCCTGTCATCGGCATTTGACACATCTATATCGCCGATTTTTTCTTTCAGGCTGTTGATAAAATCAATAGCGGCTTTTGCACTCTCTACGCTTACCTCACCTTTTTCTATGCAGTCCAAATTTTTATCAAATTCTTCTGCACTTGTAAGTCCCTTTGATGTGCAGTAACTTTTTAAAAACTCATAACTTGTTTCAGGATTTTGCATATCAAAGCCGTAGAATCTAAGCTTCTTACCTTCACTTACAGTGCTGTTGTATTCCCTCATCCATGAAATAAGCTCTTCCATCTGTTTTGTATGATATATAGGAAATGAGAATGTCTTTACAATACTTTCTATATCTCCGTCACCGCCTTGAATATATCTGTTTATTGTGGCACACTCACCATAGTCAGCCTCAAGAGCAAACGCTCTGAAGTCATAATCTTTCACCATTTTCTTTAATACCGAAAGTTTAAGTTCCTGAAAGTCCTTACAGCCGTGAGCCGCCTCTCCTATCGCAACTACATTTACATTATCCGAAATTTTGATATCATCTACAGTCTTCATATATGAATTTATATCCGCTATTTTTTTATGGGCACTTATATCTTCGACCTTAAATCTGCCAAACCACAGGCCGGATGCTACCGATATAATAATTACAAAACCAAGTAATATTCTCTTTAATGTCTTCATATCTCGTCTCCTATGCTTTTATAAGCTCATACAATTTCTTAGACCATTCATCATCTGTTTCTTTTAATAAAGGTTTTAAAAGAAGCAGCACCTGTTTTGAATAGTAATAAAAGCTGTAATACAAATCATCAGGAAATACATTACCCTCATCCCATCTCATTTCATCCTCTTCCTCATCATAAACCTCAGACCACAGATACTCTTCATCAAGCATATCTTTAAAGTGAGGTAAAGGATCCGGATGTTCCATATCTTCGACAATATTTACCGCTTCAAATATATATCCGAACAATTCCGCAAGCTCAGGCACAAGATAGGCCGCTACAGGGTTTTTATCTCTGTCCTCTAAAGCCTTTTTAAATATTCTGTATAGAAATATACAGGCAAAAGGTGTTGCTTGCCAAAGTGTATCCTGATGTTCTATATTTACAGCAATCTCATTTCCTGCCTCTTTTACATCTTCTTTGCTTTTCATCTTAAAAAGCACATCAAAATACTTATCAAAAATCCGTAGCTCTTTTATAAGCAGTGGTAAGCCTGTGCCAAGGTATATCCCCGGCTTTTACATTTTCTATATATTGTAAGTTTTCTTTAGTCATTTTTCCTCCTAAAAAAATCACCCCTCATTATTTTTATCAAATGAGGGGCAAATAAATTATTCCAATTTTATATATTTTTTGCTTTCTTCATCTATGTAGTCAAGATTCACATAGCTGCTGCTGTCCGGTTCAAGTCCTTTTTTTCTTAAGAAATGTTCTGAAACCCTGCTTATAGTCCTGTATATAATAGCCCATGTAGGCACAGCTATTATCATACCGACAATGCCGAAAAGTCCTCCAAAGAGCAATATTGAAAACAGTACCCAAAAGCTTGGAAGGCCTGTAGTCTGTCCCAGTATCTTAGGTCCGATAATATTTCCGTCCACCTGCTGCAAAACCAAAATCCATACGGCAAACTGAAGTGCCGTAAAAGGTGAAACAAGCAACAACAATACTATACTTGGAATCGCACCTATAAAAGGTCCGAAGAAAGGTATAACATTGGTTACTCCTACCACCACGCTTATAAGCAGAGCATAAGGCATATGTATTATCACCATAAAGAAATAGTTTATTATTCCTATTATGATGGAGTCTATTATCTTACCTACAATAAACTTTTCAAACATATTCTTGATATATCTGGCTTCCGTAACTATCTCATTGCCTATCTTTACACCTGCAAGTGAATACACAATCTTTTTTGCCTGTGATGAAAGTGTGGTCTTCATATTAAGAAGATACATCATTACCATCATACCGATAATGATATTTACCACCACACCAAGTGCATTTATTACACCGCTTGATAAGTTCTTAATGTATGTATTTACATTCGGCAGTACGTTAGTAGTTGCGATATCGCTTACCCTCTCGCTTATATCCTGATAGTTGCCTATTACAAGCTTTTCAAGGTCAGGATTTTTATTGAGTATGTCCTTTAACCAATTTTCCAAATTGCTCATTCCGTCAGGCGCATAGCCGATAACATTTGTGATACTGTTGACAAGCTCCGGTATTATCATCATTATAAGTGCAAATATTACAAATATGAGTATAATAAGACAAGCCAAAGTAGCTATAAACTTTGCCCATTTGCCCGATTTCTTCCACTTCGGAAAAAATGAGGAGAGTATCTCCTCCACCCATGCGCTTATCCTGTCATATACAGGCGCCATCAAAAATGCCATAACCACGCCGTAAAGCACTGATGAAACAGTAGATACTACAGTCTTTAGAGCCGAGGCGATAATTCCAAGCTTACTGAAAATCAAAGATATTACAAGTGCTATCACAATTACCGCAACTGCAGTAATACCCCATTTAAAGTATATTTCGTTCTTATCCTTCATCTATGCCTCTAAAGATACCTTATCATCTTTTATATCAATATTTGTCTCAAAAAATGCTCTAAGCGCTTCTATCGCATACTCCACATCCTTTGCTCCTGCCGTTTCATATGCCGAGTGCATAGCAAGTTGCGGCAAACCTATATCTACGGCATTCATACTTACAGCCGTATTTGAAAGATTACCGAGAGTTGAACCTCCTATGATATCACTTCTGTTTGCAAAGGTCTGATACGGGATATTTTTATTATCAAGAATCTTTTTCAATACTGCTCTACTGAACGCATCTGTAGTATACTTCTGATTTGCACTCTCTTTGATTGCAATTCCTTTGTTTAGAACCGGTCTGTTCTTCACATCAAAAAGCTCAGGGTGATTCGGATGAATCGCATGTGCATTGTCACAGCTGATAAGCATACTCTTTGCTATAGCTCTGTAGTAGTCCTCATCCGATTTTCCAAGTGCTTTATTTATCCTGTTAAGTGTGCTCACAAGGAATGTGGACATTGCACCCTGCTTTGTAACGGAGCCCACCTCTTCATTGTCAAATACCGCAAAGACATTGATATGGTCGTTATTCATAGCTTCAATAAATCCAAGCAGTGATGTGTATACACACTCAAGGTCGTCCAGTCTACCGCTTGATATAAGTTCATTGTCATAGCCTATAACTGCAGCTTTTTGCCTGTTTACAAGGTACAAATCCTTTGCAAGTATGGCCTCAGGCTTAACACCCAGCTCCTTTGCAAGCATCTTGTAAAAATCAGCTTCACTTAGATTTCCCGCACTGAATACCGGCAACATATCCACTTGATTGTTGAAAGCAAATCCCTTATTGATTTCTCTATTAAAATGTATAGGTACATTCGGAATAATTAACAGGTCTTTATCTATATGAAGTAATCTCGTCTCTATACCGTCTTTAGTATCCACCATCACTCTTCCTGCCAGTGTAAGAGGCTTATCAAGCCATGTGGCATCAATCATTCCGCCATAGGCTTCCACATTTAACTTAAGGTAGCCGTTTGACTCTATTATCGGTCTGTCCTTTAACTTAAATGTAGGCGAATCCGAATGTGCCGCACTTATTTGAAAGTGATAATCTCCGTTTGCTATATCAAAGGCGATAAGACTTGACGAATTCCTCTTTGTATAGTACTTTCCCGCTCTTATATTCCACTTTTCATTTTCAGGTAAATATATATACCCGCAATTTTGTAAAACTTTTTCACATTCATTTATTGCATGAAACATTGTCACTGATGAATCCAAAAAATTCATCAAATCCCTTAAAATCTCCATACAGCCTCTTTCTATGGTAATATTTGGTCAAATCCCCTTGACCCTAAGTTTACATTATACCATAGAAAGATTAAATTTACTCAACTATCTTTTCATAAACCCTTGATGTAAACCCGAAGATAATAAAATATATAAACGCAAATATTGCAATCACAGATACCAGACATATCACATACAGTGAAACATCTCCTACTCCGAACAGACCCAAAAGCCTGAATATTATCTTTGATGCCACAATACAGTGAATCGTTGCTACAATAAGCGGTGCATAAAACATCCACCCGATCTGTGACGCGGTTGTCTTTCTTATCAAATCATCTGAAAGCCCCAATTTTTTCATGATTTGATACTTTTCTCTGTCCTCATAGCCTTCACTGATCTGCTTATAGTAAGTAATCAAAACAGTTCCTGTAAGGAAGATAATGCCTATCAATACCCCAAGGAATAAAAATCCTCCGTTTATCTCATACTGATTGTGTATCATCTCACTACGACTGCTTACATCATACATACTTCTGCCATCACCTGTAAGCTGATTCTTTATGCCGTCTTTAAGCTTTACCAATGTATCCTCATATTCCTTATCATCTACTCCGTCTACATCCCAATATACACTGCAATTTATATCCGAACCGTCCAAAGCCTCTCTTACAAATTCCAGAGTAGCCATATCCTTAACGACAATACTGTATCCGTCTACCACAGTATATTCAGCCGGAAATATACTGTCTATTTTTATTACCTTAAAGTCTCTGTCTCCTATTTTTAATGTATTACCGATTTTATTATTTTTATTCTCTCCAACTAAGATTTCTCCGTCATCAAGCTTAATATTTTGATACGTTCTCCCATTGTATCCGTCAAGGTCACTTGCAATTACAAATATAGGATCAGCTTTGCTGTCTCTTTGATATTTAGCTATTGTATCACCTTTTTTTACGGCAGTTATAGCTGTATCAAATGTAGTGTACTCATCTTTTATCATTGACGCATCCGGTACACTTGACTCCACAAGGCTTTGCAGTCTCTTTGCCATATCCTCATTGCTTATATTCTCACTTCCGGCTGTAATCCTGTATTCTCTTGGCATTACACTGTCCCCAAGCTTTATATAGTTTGAGTATATCGCTATCGTAGTGGACAGACTGATAATAACTCCGGCACTTAGAATAGAGATACTTGCAAGCGATATTGCATTCCCTTTCATTCTGTATAAAAGACCGCTTACACTCAAAAATCTCTTCGGTGTATAAAAGCTCTTATTATTTCTTTGCGCTTTCAACATAAATACCGTAAAAGTTGCATATAAAAGGTAAGTTGCAAATATGGTTGCAAGCACCGCTACAAAGAAATAGTTAATAGAGGAAAGCAATCCGCCTACAAACAGTGCAATACCGTAACCCGCTGCCAACAGTAGAAATCCTGTAAGCATTATTATGATTCTTGACTTCGGCTCACCCTCACCTTTGTGAGTTCTTTGTAAGAGCTCCATAGGTGTGGACATATATATTCTAAATACACTTCCGATAATAATAATCAGGTAGAGTACCACTACCAAAGCTGTAGTATTTATAAGTGCCGAAATACTGAAAGGATAATCCATCAGTCTTCCGGACACATCCTTCATTAAAAAGTTTAGGAATAAAAAGCAAAGCTGTCCGAATATATATCCGCCTACTATACCTGCAAACCATATGATTGCAAACAGTATAAGAAATTCAATACCGATAATCTTACCTACATGTTTCTTCTCAAGACCTAAGATGCCGTAAAGTGCAAACTCCTTACTTCTTCTCTTTAGCCAAAAGGTGGCGGCGTACTGTACAAATATAAATGTAAATATTGCCAGAATGACTATTCCGAACTTTATAAGCGTCGGTAAAACCACATGCCTTGTTCTGACATAATTGTTGTTTACCAAGCTTGCCGTTATATTAAAAAGCATCAGCATAACACTTGATGAAAGTACAAAAGGAATCTCAAGCAATTTATTTGCTTTAAGGTTTTGAAGAGCAAACTTTTTTTGCCATTGAAAAACTCATACTTTCTTACCTCTGCCAATCATAAACTCTGCCTGACTTATTCTTTCCATAAAGTTATTTCGGCTCTCATCCTCACCTCTGTAAATTTCATGGAAAACAACTCCGTCACGAATAAATAATACTCTCTTTGCATAGGCTGCCGCACGGAGCGAATGTGTTACAAGTAAAACCGTCTGTCCTTCTTCATTTATTTGATGAAATAAATTCAAAATCATCTCTGAAGATGTTGAATCCAGTGCTCCTGTCGGTTCATCTGCCAAAAGCAATGCCGGTTTTGTGATAATTGCTCTGGCAATAGCCACTCTCTGTTTTTGTCCACCCGATATTTCATAAGGGTATTTATCCAAAATTTCCCTTATACCAAGTCTTTCCTGTATCTCATCAAGTCTTTCTTTCATCAAATCCGGCTTTTCATCAGATAATACCAAAGGCAGGTAAATATTTTCTCTGTTGTTAAACTGATCCAAAAGATTAAAGTCCTGAAATACAAAACCCAATTCTTTTCTTCGAAATATCGATATATCACTTGGTTTTAATGTTCCGATATCATTACCGTTTAGCATTAAAGTACCTGAAGTGGCTTTATCCAATGTTGCAATAATATTTAAAAGCGTGGTTTTGCCTGCTCCCGACTCACCCATTATAGAAATAAACTCTCCCTTTTCCACAGAGAAGTTCACACCCTTTAATGCCTCGGTAGTGACATTCTTTGTCTTATACAGCTTTTTTATATTTTTACATTCTAATATTGTCATTTCTTTCCTCCTTTATATTGCCTATTCTACATCCGCAGAAAAATTTCTGCATTTATCTAATATGACAAAATCCGGTTTAATCTTACAATCTTGTAAGCTTAGACCGAATTTTAAATATAATTATCTGTTTTTAAATATAAAGGAGAACTCACTGCCTGCATTAAGCTCAGATTTTACTTCTATTTCAATATTCAAAATCTCGGCTGTCTTTCCTACCATATAAAGTCCGAGACCGCTTGATTTTTCATTTATTCTGCCGTTAAATCCCGAATAACCCCTGTCAAAGATTTTTTTGATATCCTTTGAAGGAATTCCTATTCCGGTATCTTTTATACTTAACTTTGAAAGTTCTTTATCATAGAATATACTTATACTGCCATGCTTTGTGTATTTAAGTGCATTTGAAATAATCTGCTCCAACAGTATGGAAAGCCATTTTGCATCACTTACTACTCTTTCACCGATTTTTATATATTCAAGTTTTATTTTCTTTTCAATAAAGATAAGAGAATACTTCTTTATAACACTGTTTAATACCTCATCCAGATCCACTTCATATATATCCATATCCGTACTTCTGTCTTTCAGCTTTAAATAGTTCATAGCCATATTTGTGTATTCCTCTATAAAAATATCTGCTCTTTAAGCCTTTTTGTCAGCTCCCGATTTATCCAAAATAAGATTGCAGACCGTGATAGGCGTTTTTGATTTGATGTATCCAAAGTAGAAGTACTCCTCCAAATCCTTTCTTTCATCAATTATCTTATTTCTGAGAGTATTATTTTCAATTTGAAGCCTTTCAATTTCCTCAGACATTTTTTCTCTCTTTACATAAGATATCCACTCTATAATAAGAAAAAAACAAACATGCAAAAACAATATAAGCTCAAGACTTAAGATAAAAATATTGCATATCAAGATTTTGCAAATAAAAATACCCTCCAAATATTAAACATACATATAGAAGGGTAATAAAAAAATACGATATTCATTTTTTTAAAAAAAGACCATAATCTGTCCATATCTACCTCACAAGATAATATCCCATACCTTTTTTAGTCTGTATAAATTCTTTATATCCGACATTATCAAGTTTCTTTCTAAGCCTTGTAATATTCACCGCCAAAGTATTGTCATCTATAAAATCATCACCCTGCCAACAGTGATCCATAATGTCCTCTCTTCTTACTATCTGTCCTTTCGCATTAAACAGTGCCTCAAGTATAAGAAGCTCAGTCTTTGTAAGGTCTATATCAAAGCTTTCACCACTAAGCTTTGCCCTTGAAGTATCCAGACTTATTCCTTCAAATGTCAATTTATCGACCTGCATTGTATATTCATAAGTTCTTCTTAAAATTGCCTGTATTTTTACTCTTGTCAGGTTGATATCAATAGGCTTTGTAATATAGTCATCTGCTCCAAATTGCATTGCGGATACCATATCCATCGAATTATTGTGAGAAGAGATGAAAATTATAGGTACATTTGAACTTTCTCTGATTTTCCGGGTCCAGTAAAATCCGTTGTAGTATGGCAGAGTGATATCCATAAGTACAAGATCCGACTTAAACTCTTCCACCTCTTCTGCCACATTATTAAAGTCTTTCACAGACATTGTTTCATATCCCCACGCTCTGAGTTCATCTCCCAAAAGTTCCACTATATTTTCATCGTCTTCCACAATAAATATCTTCATTAAATTAAACCTGTTCTTCTGCCAAAAGATTTTCTATAAATTCATATACTTCTTCTCTGCCCTGTTTGGTCTGTGATGAGAAGGGTATAAGCACACCTTCCTTAGGCAGTCCAAGTCCTTCTCTCACTATCTTAACGCATTTAGCCACCTGACTTCTTTTTAACTTATCAAGCTTTGTAGCTATAATTACAGGCTGAAATCCGTTATATACAATCCAGTCATACATCTGCTTATCATTTTTACCGGGCTCATGTCTTATATCGATAAGCAAAAATATACATCTGATTTGCTTTGAAGTATGTAGGTACTTTTCTATCATCTTACCCCATTTTTCCTTCGTGGCAAGATTTGCATTGGCATAGCCGTATCCCGGAAGGTCAACGAAATATAGATCATCATTCACTTTATAATAATTTATTGTCTGCGTCTTTCCCGGCTGACTTGATGTCCTTGCCAAAGATTTCCTGTTCATGAGAGAATTTATCAATGATGACTTTCCTACATTTGACTTGCCGGCAAAGACCAGTTCAGGCTCAATGTTTTCGGGAAACTTACTTGTTATACCGCATACAGTCTCCAGCTCCGCTTTTTTTATTATCATAAACACCTCACTTAACCAGTGCTACATCCAATACTTCTCTTATATCGCTTACATATACTATCTTAAGTCCGTCTGTAATCTCATTTGAAAGTTCAGCAATATCGGCTTCATTCTCCTTAGGCACACATACAGTCTTTACACCTGCAAGCTCGCAGCCAAAAGTTTTTCTTTCAGACCTCCTATAGGAAGTACTCTGCCTCGAAGTGTTATCTCACCTGTCATTGCCACATCCGCTCTCACCTTCTTACCTGTGATTGCAGATATTATAGCAGTAGTCATGGTCACACCGGCACTTGGACCGTCCTTAGGAACGGCGCCTTCAGGTATATGCAGATGAATGTCGTTTTTTTCAAAGAAATCATCTTCTATAGCATATTCCTTTGCCATACTTCTTACAAGACTCTTTGCAATACCTGCACTTTCCTTCATGACATCGCCCATATTTCCTGTAAGTGTAAGAGTTCCCTTGCCGGACATTATATTCACTTCAATACTAAGAGTATCTCCGCCCACGCTTGTCCACGCAAGTCCTGTAACAACTCCGACCTTAGGTTCTTTTTCCACCTCATCATATCTTACTTTTTCTTTTCCAAGATACTTAAATACACTCTTTTCGCTGATTTTGAAGCTTTCTTTGCCCTCAAGCGACTCTCTGGCACATTTTCTGCAAATATCACCGATTCGCCTTGAGAGGTTTCTTACTCCGGCCTCTCTGGTGTAGTTATGTATTATCTTTCTTATCGCCTTGTCGCTGAAGCTTATCTGCACATCCTTAAGACCGTTTGCCTCTATTTCCTTCGGTACAAGATACTTCTTTGCAATATGAAACTTCTCATTCTCGGTATAAGAGCTTATCTCTATGATATCCATTCTGTCAAGGAGCGGTCTTGGAATCGTATCCAGAGTATTTGCCGTAGCTATAAATAAAACCTTTGACAAATCCAGAGGTATCTCAAGGTATCTGTCTCTAAAAGTCTTGTTTTGCTCTCCGTCCAGTACTTCAAGCAACGCCGATGACACATCTCCTTTATAATCTCTTGATGTCTTGTCTATCTCATCCAATAAAAGCAGAGGATTCTCCACCTTTGCATTCTTTATGGCTTCCACTATTCTACCCGGCATAGCACCTACATATGTTCTTCTGTGTCCTCTGATTTCAGCCTCATCGCCTACACCTCCAAGGCTTATTCTCACATACTTTCTGCCAAGCGCCTTTGCAACACTCTTTGCAATGGAAGTCTTACCTGTTCCCGGAGGTCCCACAAGGCAGAGTATAGGCGAATTTCCGTCAGGATTCAATATCCTTACAGACAGATATTCTAAAATTCTGTCCTTAACCTTTTCAAGTCCGTAGTGGTCCTCGTCAAGGATTTTCTTTGCACGAAGTATATCATTGATATCTTCACTTTCTTTTCCGAAAGGCATTTCAAAGACAGTGTCCAAATATGTTCTGATAACATTCCCCTCAGGGCCGTTGTTGGCGGAAGTATTGAGCCTTAAAATATCTTTTTTAAGTTTTTCCTTGTACTCCTCAGGTAATTTTATATTCTCAAGCTTCTCTTCGTATTCATCTGTAACATTCTCATAGCCGCTGTTTTTTGCCATTTCATTTTGAATCACTTTAAGATGTTCTCTGAGAATATAATCCCTTTGATTTTTGAAATATCCTTATCAACTTCAGACTTGATTCTGTCTGAAATCTCTTTTCTGTCTATGGCCTCGCTCATTATTTCCATAAGAAGCATTGATTCTTCTACAGGAGTCTTTGCGGCATTGATTATCTTTCTCTTCTCATAGTTTAAATTGAGTGCAAGTCTGAGTCCGTCCAATAGCTCCGGCAAAGACTTTACAGCCAATAAATCGTTAAGGAAGTTCTTTCTGAATCTCTCGTTTACATCACTATATCCCCTCATAGTAAGGTGAAGACTTCTTATCATCCTGTCAAAGCCTTCTTCAGATTCCACATACTCCTCCACATCGGCTTCATACTCGTTAGGAGCGATGCAATCCATTGATTTTAGTTTTCCTCGTCTGACTGCCCTTACCAAAACCTCCGTTACACCGTTGTCCTTTTCATTTACACTCTCTACCTTTGCAATAACACCGTTGGTCTCAGTGTATGCGCTGTCTTTTCTTTCATTGTCGTCATCAGATTTGAATCTTAAAAGAAACAACTCTTCATCATTGTCATAGGCCTCCAGCTGTACCTTCAGTTTTTCTCTGTCATCAGCCGAAAATCCTATCACCTCTCCCGGAAAGATTACCTGCCCCTTTATCAATATTGTTTTTAATCTGTTCATTTACTCCCTATATACACAATACCCCCGGTATAGCCGAGGGTAAGTAAATTCTAAGCGCTTTCGCTGTTTTCATTGGTTGCTTTTATCTTTTTTGCTCTTACAGACTTGTCTCTGTATACAATATCAGGCTCACCGCCGTCTATTGTCTCTTTTGTGATAGTACAGATACCGATATTCGGGTCTGAAGGTATCTCATACATCATATCAGTCATAACGCCTTCAAGTATGGACCTTAAACCTCTTGCACCGATCTTTCTTTCAAGTGCAAGGTTGGCCACTTCTTCAACCGCAGATTGATCAAACTCAAGCTTAACGTCATCAAGCTCAAAAAGCTTTTGATACTGCTTTGTGATGGCGTTCTTAGGCTTGGTCATTATCTGTATAAGCGCTTCCTTGTCAAGCATATCAAGTGATACCGTAACAGGTACACGACCGATAAACTCAGGTATAAGTCCGAACTTGGTCAAATCTCCCGGAAGTACCATCTTGAAAAGCTCGTCTATAGACTTTGAGTTTTTCTCAACCACATCCGAATTGAATCCGATGCTTCCCTTTGAGAGTCTGTTCTCAACTATTTTTTCAAGTCCGTCAAAAGCTCCGCCACAGATAAACAATATATTTGTGGTATCTATCTGTATAAGTTCCTGCTGCGGATGCTTTCTGCCGCCCTGTGGCGGTACTGAAGCAATGCTTCCTTCAAGTATCTTAAGCAGTGCCTGCTGTACACCTTCACCGGATACATCTCTGGTAATGGATACATTTTCAGACTTCTTTGTTATCTTATCAATCTCATCTATATAAATAATGCCGTATTCGGCTCTCTTTACATCACCGTCAGCAGCCTGAATAAGCTTAAGAAGAATATTCTCGACATCTTCTCCGACATAACCGGCCTCTGTAAGTGTGGTAGCGTCCGCAATCGCAAACGGAACATTCAAAATCTTTGCAAGAGTCTGTGCCAAATATGTCTTACCTGAACCTGTAGGTCCAAGCATCAAGATATTACTCTTTTTGGATTTCCACCTCTGAGCTTTTTCTTTTGATTTAATTCTCTTATAATGATTGTATACCGCTACGGACAATACCTTCTTCGCATCATCCTGTCCGATAACATAATCATCCAAAAAAACTTCTTGATTTCCTTAGGTTTTAAGAGATTTATATCATTTGAAGCATCATAGTAATCTGATACTCCGTCAAGCTCCTCTTCAAGTATTTCAGAACATAATTCTATACATTCATCACAAATATATACTCCGTTCGGACCTGAAAGAAGTCGTCTTACCTGATCTGATGTTTTTCCACAAAATGAGCAACATATTTTGTCCTTGTTGGCCATAATACCTCCTTAGTGGTGTTCTATAACCTTATCTATAATACCATAGGCAAGAGCCTCCTCGGCAGACATATAATTGTCTCTCTCGGTATCTCTTTCTATGACCTCAATCGGCTGATTTGTATTCTCAGCCAAAATTTTATTCAATTTTTCTTTTGTCTTTAAAATCTGTTCTGCGACAATCTTAATCTCTGTAGCCTGTCCCTGTGCACCGCCTGAAGGCTGATGTATCATAATCTCTGCATTCGGAAGCGCATATCTCTTGCCCTTTGTTCCGCCTGCCAAAAGGAAAGCTCCCATACTTGCCGCCATACCCATACAGATGGTGGATACATCACATTTTACATACTGCATTGTATCATATATTGCCATACCGGCTACAACACTTCCGCCCGGGCTGTTTATGTACAGATTTATATCCTTTGTAGGATCCTCAGACTCAAGGAAAAGAATCTGTGCCACTACAAGACTTGCGGTAACATCATTTACCTCTTCGCCAAGGAATATTATTCTATCTTTTAATAGTCTTGAGTATATATCAAAAGCTCTCTCGCCTCTGCTTGTAGACTCAATGACTGTAGGTACTAAACTCATAAAACTCCTATCTAAATTGTAATCCTTTAATACTCCAATAAGCCAGCCGAAGGCTGACTTATCTTCACTAATACATTATACTAATTTAGCATTTTTCTACCAAAAAGTCAATTGCTTTTTTTGAACTGCGAGATCGTCAGCCATCTGCTTTTCTCTCATTCTCACCGAAGAATCCCTTTAATCTTCTCAAGTTCCATCTTGTAAGAATCCGCAATCTTCTGAAGCTCCGCATTTATCTCATCTTCGCTAACCTGAATGTTTTCTTTCTTAGCTACTTCTTCAAGCACAAGTCTTGTCTTAATCTGCTTTAAAGCCTGTGGTTTGAACTGATTATTAAGGTCCGCTTTTGACATACCTGTTATCTGAAGATACTGATCAAGTGTGATACCCTGACTCTGCATTCTTCTTCCGTAGTCCGCTACAAGTCCTTCAACCTGTGCATCTACCATAGGATCCGAATATCCATAGTTGAAGTCTCGATAAAGCTTATCAACTATAGCATTCTCATTCTCTGTTGCCGCTCTCTTTGCCTTAGCCTCTGAAAGCTGCTTTCTCAAGTCTTCCTTGTACTCATCCATTGTATCAAACTCGCTGATCTCGCTTGCAAAATCATCATCAAGCTCAGGAAGCTCTTTCTTCTGGATTTCCTTTTACCTTACAAGCAAATACTGCTGCCTTGCCTGCAAGATCCTTCATCTGATAGTTCTCAGGGAATGTGATATTTACATCGAAGTCCTCACCTGCATTATGTCCGATTATCTGATCCTCAAATCCCGGAATAAATGTACCTGAACCGATAACAAGCGGATAATCCTCGCCCTTACCGCCGTCAAATGCTACTCCGTCAATTTTTCCTTCAAAGTCAAGTGTGATATTGTCACCGTTTTCTACAGGTCTGCCTTCAACTGTGATAAGTCTTGCATTCTTCTCCTGCTCGCTCTTAAGTGCGCTTGCAATATCGTCGTCGTTTACAACTTCATCAGCCTTCTTTACTTCGATACCCCTGTACTCGCCAAGCTCTACCTCAGGTCTTACTGCAATCAATGCCTCATATACGAAATCCTCGCCCTTTTTAGCGTTCTTGATTTCTATCTGAGGTCTTGAAACTATCTCAAGCTCACTCTCTCTTGCAGCACTTGGATATGATGCATCAAGTACGAAGTCTATAGCATCCGGAATCAGGCTGTCTGCGCCATACATCTTCTCAAAAACATCCTGTGTAACATGTCCTTTTCTAAAGCCCGGAACATTGAATCTATTTTTATTTTTCTTAAAGGAATCAGCTATAGCCTTGTCAAATTCTTTTGCATCTACTGTGACTGTAAGCTTTGCCATATTTTTTTCTAATTTTTGTACTTCTACACTCATTAAAGTTTCTCCTTGTTTCATAAATGCCTTCAAGAGGCACATCTGGTATGCTATTATACCATAAACATAGCCCTCATACAACTGTGATTAAAAAGTTTCAATATTATTTATGTAAAAATTATTTATCGCATGAGACTACCAAACAACCTGCGACATAATCACTCTCTTTGTAAAGGCTTAAAGGCATTACAAGAATATCCTGCACCCTGCTGCCATACTCCTTTATATAGCGTTCTCTGTCTTCAGGTGAATAATCATATATACCTGCCGAATAGGTGTGTCCGCCCTGCAAATCTACTTCAAACTGCAAATTTTCAGTCTTTATATTTATATTTTTACCTGCAGCACCTACCGCAGTAGTTTCAAAAACACCCTCAAAGCTATGTTTACCCGCATCAAGAGCCACAACCTTTTCCATACTCTCACCTGTAGTTGTATCAAACTGTGAAATATCATTTCCGTCAATCTTTAAATTCTTTCCATATAGATGCACAATGGCTCTGTCTTTGTTATTATTATTAAATTCATTAGCCTTAGCCTGTCTCTTTTTATTAAAGCTCATCATAATAACAAAGAGTACCGCCCAAATTACCACTACTACCGCAACAATCAAAATCGTGTTATTCATAATTTCTCCAAGATATTTTTTTCTACACTTTATATATTAAAAAGCACGGACATTATAACAAATATAAGTCAAATGTACAATATTCCTATACCTGTTTATATACAAATATTTCCTTTAATTGTTGTGAAAAAAATTATGTATACTGATTTTTGAACCGGAAAAATCAGGGTGAAACAGTCTTATACTTTTAGCTGTAAGACACTTTTTTTGAAATATAACCGACTTATAATGTGGAGGAGTACTATGGAAAATATAGAAATAGAAAGAAAGTTTCTTGTAAAAAAAATACCGGATAATCTTGATACATATGAGAGGATAGATATGACTCAAGGCTACTTAAATACCGCCCCTGTAGTCAGAGTGCGAAAAGAAAACGACGACTACGTACTGACCTATAAGGGCAGCGGTCTGCTCTCACACAGTGAATACAATCTGCCGCTGAATAAAGAAGCATTTGATCATTTGCTAAAAAAATGTGACGGTATCATTATCTCAAAGAGCAGATATAAAATTCCTCTTGAGAATAATCTCATAGCAGAGCTTGATATATTCAAAGGCGATCTTGACAGCCTCAAACTGGTAGAGGTGGAGTTTGGCTCGGTAGAAGAAGCCGATAATTTTACTCCTCCCGAATGGTTCGGCGAAGATGTTACAACAGACGGCAGGTATCATAATTCGTATATATCTAAGTATGGGTTGCTTAAGTGGAGATACTAAAAAAAGTAAAAGAAGGCTTTATACACCTCCTAAAGCCTTCTTTTACATTATCTTGCCGCCATATAGATATTGTACATATCATTATGGTCAAGTGATTTGAAACTTCCTATACTTCTTGATTTCTTATAGGAACAGTTTATTGCCAAGTCTTCACAGTCTTTTTCACTTACTTCTCTGTTAAGAAGTTCGTGTAAGCTTACAGGCATTCCGACAGATTTGAAACTCTACTGTTCTTTCTATTCCTATATCAGCGGCCTTTTTATCATCAGTCTCAGCTACTCCGTATACTTTTCTTGCAAAGCTTGCAAATCTTGATATATTTTCATTCTTTACATAGTTTGCCCAAGAAGCCCAAACGGCACTTAGAGTTGCACCATGTGTGGAATCAAAGAGTGCCGATATAGCCATTCCAAGCTGATGGCATGACCAGTCACCGTCTCTTGTTGTATCACCTTTAGCTCCAAGTCCTGTAAGACCTACATGAGATACACTGCCGCACCACATTATCTCACTCATCGCCTCATAGTCGGTAGGATTTTTCACTCCCACAGGGCCATACTTAATAATATCTCTAAAGAGTCCCTCAGCCATCTCATCAGTCAAATGATTGCCAAGAATATTTGTAAAATACCTCTCAGATGTGTGCATAAAGATATCGGCTACGCCGGCACCTATCTGATACTTAGGTAAAGTATAAGTAAGTTCAGGATCCATTATAGCAAACCTGCATCTGTTATAATCTGTGGTAATACCCTTCTTTATATGAGTTCCTGTCACATCATCTGTAAGTACGGCTGAGTCACTGGTTTCAGAACCTGCCGCCGCAATGGTCAAAACGGTACCGATAGGAGCGGAATTTTCCACCTTATTTCTTTGAAAGAAAAACTCTTCTATATCGGTATCCGGATTTGCCACACCGATTGCAACAAACTTTGCGGTATCTATTACACTTCCGCCGCCTACCGCCAGTATAAACTCGGCTCCGAACTTGACAGCCTCCTTTGTCATCTCTTTTGCCTTACTTAAAAGAGGATTCGGTACAACACCGCCAAGTAATAGTACATCCATGCCCTCAGACTTTAACTTATCTTCCACCAAATCAAGCAGACCGCCTTTCTTTGCACTATTTCCACCGAAGATAACAGCAACCTTTTCTACTCCGAACTCTTTGATTAAAGTACCGATATCATTCCTTGTTCCGGCTCCGAAAACAATCCTTGTAGGTGAATAATAATTAAACTTTTGCATATGCTACCTCACTTTTCATTTATTTTATTTATCAGACCCATATAGTCACTACAATACTTCTCATAAAGCGGCTTTAAGACTTCCTTAAAATGTTCTCTTTCATTTTCTGAAAGTGTATTTATCTTAACGCCTTTTTTAAGCAACTCATCTTCATAAAGCCTCTCCTTTTCATCCCAGATTTTCCTCTCATAACTACTGCTCTCCACAGCCGCCTCCCTTATAATATCTTTATCCTCATTAGAGAGTTTGTCAAATGTCACTTTTGAGCAAATCTGCACCTCCGGCACTCTGGTATGTTCATCCTTAGTATAATACCCCGCATATTGAAAGTGAAGTGCCGAAATATAAGACGGAGTATTGTTCTCCGCACCGTCTATTACACCTCTTTGAAGCGCACTATATACTTGCCCGTACTCCATGGCAACTGGCTCAGCCCCAAGCATCCTCACCATATCTTTCATAAGTTCAGACTGCTGTACTCTTATCTTAAGCCCCGACAAATCCGAAATATCCTCTATAGGTCTTTTACTGTTATAAAAGCTTCTGGCACCTGCAGTATAAAATGACAGCGGCTCAATGCCTGAACCTTCAAAATCCTCGAAAATTTCCTTTCCGACATCACCTGACAAAACATTCCACATATGCTCATCATCTCTGTAAAGATACGGCATCTGCAAAACATTGAGTATAGGAATCTCATTTGAAAGCGGTGATATGGAAGCTCTTGCAAAATCTATTCCGCCGAATTTTATCTGCTTTATAACGCTAAGCTCATCCCCAAGCTTTCCGTCATACACCACATTTATGATTATCCTGCCCTTACTTTTTTCTTTGACCAACCTGGCAAATTCAAAGCTCCAAGCGTGGTAGGGTAATCCTTCGGATGATTTTCGGCATAGGTAAATACATACTCCGCCGACATTCTCTTTCTTACACATGATGTATTAAATACGGCAAAACAAAGTACAATAATAAGCCAAAACCTAACCCTCATCGCTTTATTTTCTCCGATATATCGTCACACACCTTCTTATAATTATCTCCTACAACCCTCTTTGTAAGAATATAACCGTTTGTATTGTCGGTAAAAATGATAAGCATCTGCGGGAATCTCTTAAAGGCCTTTATCTTCTTCCAATCTATATACTCACGCTTGCCCTCTACCTCTACGGCAATACCTCTGTCACCAAACTCAAGGCTAAGCTCCTTTAGTGTCTTTGCATTCCTCCTTGCCCTGCTATACATAATTACAGGCTGAAACAACACAAAGAAAAGTACCGCTATTACAAGCACCACCCTAAGTAAGTCTGTAGCATCATCCCACCTTGCATATATTAGTGCAATCATCGCAACTGTAAAAATAATATTCACAATCCCAGCAAGTGAAGAATATAGAAAAAAGAAAGACAGCTTAAAAAGTTCAAAAGCTGTATTCTTGTAGTGGAATTTGTAATTCATAGGACCTCCAAATATTAAAGTGAGTATCGCTTTACAACCGATAAAACTATTTTTATTCTATATCAAAACAGAAGAGTTGGCAAATATGTAAAAGCTAACTAATAAAAAATAATAAAAAGGCCGACTTTTTGACGCCGACCTTTTACCGTTATTATTTTTTTCCAATTCCACATTGACTTCCTTACCGACTATACCTGTAACTTTAACACTTAAGATACATGCCGCACCAATCAATGAAATAACAGCAAATACAATATAAGGAACTGTATATCCTGAGAAGTTGGCTCTAAGTATTGCCAGTATTACAAAGGCCATTGACCTTGTGATACCTACAATCATATTCATACAGCTATAGCTTATAGCAAAATCTCTTCTTCCGAATATATAGCTTGCCATTGACGGTGGGAAGTTGCCATTTCCACCTATTGCAAATCCAAGCATTATAATGCCTATTGCCATAATTATATTATTAGTTGATAACAACAATAATATGCCTATAAAGTACCAAATACCGAACAGTATCGATGTTATTCTTGTTCCGATTTTCTGGTCAACTATACCCCAGATTATTGAACCGATAATTCCTATAATAGCCGCTATTGTAACAACATTTATTGCACCCTGTATGCTGTAACCTCGAGTATCCATAAAGAAACCTACAAGCTGTGACATTATTCCTACCGTGGCAAGACCGAAGCATCCGTATCCTATTCCAAGTATCCATACAAATTTATTTGTAAGTGCTTCTTTATAACCCATATCTTTAGAATATGATTCCTGTATTCTTTCCTCTTCATGTATGACCTTGCAACATGCTCATCATTATCAGGCAATGCACCTGCTTCTTCAGGTGTGGACTTTATAAGTACTGCCGTCAGTGCCGCAACTATAAGTATTGATACACCCATTATGGATATTGCCACACTTATATTAAAAAGATTTGTAAAGAAATTCAGTATCTGATTGATAAGCGCACTTGCCAGGTTCATACCTATTGTTGTAAGTCCCATTACAATTCCCTTTTTTTGTAGGGAACCAGTTTGCACATATTGACATGCCCTACATTAACTGAAAAATGCTGAAATGAATGTAATCATTGCTATAAGGAAAACTACATACATCGGTATACTGACCGAATTACCGTAACATATAGTAGATATACCTGCCAAAAACCATGGTAACAATCATTGTATTTTTTTGTTCCGAATTTCTTACAAAAATCCACCCCATATTACACAAACCAGCAATGCAATAATCGATGCAGGTGTTGAAAATGCCAATATCCTGTTGGGATCCCAACCTCTAAATGCTGCAATCCCCGGTACTATAATGTTGAGTCCGTCAACAGTCATTCCTGTCATAAAGAAGAACCATATAACCTGGAATCCTATTACCGTCCAACCTTTTTTACAAAACGAAAAATCCCCACCCTTTTTTTGTTTCATTTTATATTACCCCACTAAATTTTCTTATGCAATTTCAATATCTCAATAAGTGATTTGTCTCTGAACTTAGCACAGGATGCATTATCATGTCCTTTATAATCAGGAAAGTTTTTCATCATTTCATCCACTGAAGGTTGTGCTATTTTTACATATTCTTCTCTCGGTATATGCTTCCAGTCAGCCATATCCCTTAACCACACATCACCGCCATCACCAAGCATTTCCATCATTCCGGTAAGACCTTTAGGATTACCCAGCTGCATTATCATATTGTGCCCGAAGATTGCCCATCTTATTCCGGGTCCGTAGGTAAGTGCCTTATCGGCATCCTCTGCACTGCATACCCCTCTCATAACAAGATCGATCATCTCTCTGTATACGGCAAGCTGTAACCTGTTTGCTATAAAGCCCGGACATTCCTTATTTATTATTACTACCTCTTTTCCAAGGCTCTCATAGAACTTCTTTGTTGCCTCTATACACTCTTTGGAAGTCTTATCTGTGTATGTAAGTTCTATAAGCGGAATCAAATGTGGAGGATTGTACGGATGTCCTCCAATGCACCTTTCGCCATATTTTGCTTCCTTTGCAATATCCGATATCAAAAGTCCCGATGTAGAACTGGAATATATGGCATCTGTCGGTGCGTACTCTTCTATTTCCTTTAACATTTCTCTCTTTATATTTATTCTTTCAGGTCCGTTTTCCTGAATAAAGTCTACATCGCTTAATGCATCCTTTAATGAGTCAAATACCTTTACTCTCTCAAGTATACGCTTCTTTTCCTCAGGGGTAACAAGTCCCATATCTATAAGCGTATCTACATTCTTGCTTATATTATTTATACCTGCATCAAGTGCATCTTTTGATATATCATATAAATTTACTTCAAGTCCGTTTTTAGCAAATAAAAGTGCAAAGCTTGCTCCTATTACTCCCGCTCCTATTACAGCTACTCTGTTTATTTCTCTCATTACATACACCTCTCAAATACTGCCGCTGCACCCATTCCGCCACCTATACACATGGTAACAAGTGCATACCTCTTATTGTTATCAATCAAATAATCAAGTGCCTTACATGTAAGAAAAGCTCCTGTCGCTCCCATAGGGTGACCAAGCGCCATAGCACCTCCATATGGATTAAGTTTACTCTTATCAAGTTTAAGCTCATCTATACATGGAATAACCTGTGCGGCGAAAGCCTCATTTAACTCATATACATCAATATCTTCTATTGTAAGTCCGGCCTTTTTTAACGCCTTTGGAACCGCTTTTATAGGGCCAAGTCCCATAACTGTAGAATCAACACCTGCCACTGCATATCCGATAAGTTTTGCTATAGGCTTTATATTCTTCTCCTTTGCCATATCTTCACTCATCACCGCTACAAATGCTGCAGCGTCGGATGTCTGAGATGAAGTTGCCGCCGTGACTCTTCCACCGTCTTCTTCCTTTATAAAGCATGGCTTTAGGCTCTCAAGTCTTTCCATAGTTGTATCTTCTCGAATACCCTCATCTATATCAAATACTGTACTCTTTCCTTCTCTTTCTACCTTTACAGGTATAATTGATTTTGCAAGCTTACCTTCTTTTCTAGCTTTTGCCGCCTTTTTATGAGACTCAAGTGCAAGTTCATCCATTTGCCTCCTGCTTATATTATATCTTTTAACTATATTCTCAGCAGTTATACCCATTGCCATATATGCACCCGGAGCATGCTCGTTCAGCCACTCATCCTGATACTCTACCGGATACGGTTCAAATGTATCAGTCATATCTTCAACTCCGCCTGCTATAATCATATCTGCCTGATTTGCACAGATGCTTCCACATGCATATGCAATAGCCTGCAAACTTGAAGAACAAAATCTGTTGATGCTTACTCCAGATACCGACTCCGGCATACCGGCTCTTACAGCAATACTCTTTGCTATATTCATTGATGTCTGCTTATGTTGAACCGCACATCCGACTATTACATCATCAATATCCTCTTTCTTTAAATTAGGGACTTTCTCTACTACTCCGTTAAGTACCTGTGCCGCATATTCTATAGGATGTACTCCTACCAGACTGCCTTTAAATGCTCTTGCTACCGCCGATCTTCCATAACCTACTATTACTGCTTCCTTTGCCATTTGTTTTCCTTTCATATCAATTTGTACTTTCGTTCTTTATTATTGTCTATAGATTAACATACACATTTCATACAATGAAATTCTAAATAAATTTATTGTTATATTAAATTTGCATAACAATTATTTTTCTGCTATAATAGTACTGTAAATATATTTTTCATATAAATTATATTTTTGTATACACAAAAAATATTTTTATTGCGAAATAACGAACTTATATTTAAGGAGGATTTTATGAACTTAAGCAGAATTCATGAATTTCTTGTACTTGCAAAGCATTTGAATTATTCTAAAGCCGCTAACTTGCTTTACCTAACACAACCTGTTTTAAGTAGACATATACACGCCTTAGAAGAAGAACTTAACGCTCAACTATTTGTTCGAGATACTCATAAAGTGGAGTTGACGAATATAGGAAAACTATGTGAAGATGAATTCACAAAATTAATGGAATGCTATAATGAAGTTATGGGAAATATTACTGAATCCACAGATACAAAAAACTCTAATCTATCTGTAGGTATACTTGGAAGAGCTGCAAAACCTTTTATTGTACAATTTTCAAATACTTTTAAGTTAAATTATCCTAATATACATATTAATTATACTTCTACCGATTTAGCTCCTCTTATATCGGGTGTAGAAAATGATACCTATGATGTAGCGTTTATTTCTCATATAGATGCTACAAAATTTAACAATTTTGATGTAAAAACATATCTCCTATGACAATTTATGTGCTGTAGTTCCTAGTAACTCTAAATTTATAGGTAGAGAATCTATAAGTATAAGTGAACTTAATAATACTGATATAATATCTTTCCAAGAGTCTGATAATCCTCATGTCGCTCATTTTTATGATAATCTTTTTGAAAAATTTAATGTAAAACCTAATGTTGTTAAATATGTTAATAATGTAGATTCCGGATTATTTTACTCCGACCTTGGACTTGGTATTTTTATAATACCTAAGCATTTGACATTTATGGCTACAAATCAGCCTATAGTTGATATATCAGATCCGGAAGCCAGAATCTCACTGTCTCTTATATGGAAGAAAAGTAACTCAAAGGGTTCATTAAAGACATTTATACACTCTTTCACCAATTTTCATAAAGAAATATTCAACTAAAAAAAGTGGGTTATACAACTAACCCACTTTTTTTAATATAAAACTACCTCTAGTCCAATTCTTCCGAAATTCACATTTGAATCTTCTTTCAAATTCTTTTTAAGTTCATCTCTAAAAATCAGGATGTGCAATATTTATAAGAAGTATTGCCCTCTCCTCAAACTTCTACCTTTTAAATGTGCGATTCCATATTCCGTTACGACATAGTCGACATCATTTCTGCTCGTCGTAACCGCTGCACCCGGTTCAAGAAATGCAACTATCTTTTGATTTGTGATTCTTTGTAACCGAATGCGTGGCAATAATCGATCTGCCATGTTTTTGCAAGAGAACATCCTCTCACAAAATCTACCTGACCTCCGACCGCACTTATCTGGAAAAAAGACCTACAGATTCTGAACAAACCTGTCCCTGCAAAGTCCACTTCCACACACGAGTTTATAGAAACCATATAATCCTGCTTTGCAACGATGAAAGGATCATTTGTATAATCCACTCTCTTGAATAAGAAATTCGGATTATGATCTATATATTCATAAAATGCTGTGGTACCCATTGCAAATGAAGCTACTGTAACACCCTTATCAACCTTCTTATTTACATTTGTTACAGCACCGCATTTCATCAGGTTCACTACACCGTCACTTATCATCTCCGAATGAATTCCCAGATTTTTCTTATGCTCTATAAATCCGCAAACCGCATCCGGAAGTGCTCCTATTCCAAGTTGAAGTGTATCGCCGTCATTTATCAGTTCGGCACAATGTTTTCCAATTTCTCTATCCTTATCTGTAATAGGAGCTATGGGCATTTCTCTTATAGGCGCCGAATACTCTACAAAGCAATCAATAGCTTCCACGCTTACTACTGTATCGCCGTAGGTATACGGCCAGTACTCATTTACCTGAGCTATAACTAAAGAAGCTGTATCAAGTGCCTGTCTTGTATAATCACATGAAAGACCGATACTTACATTTCCGTTTTCATCAGGAGGGGTTACCATCAACATACATACATCAGCTTTTATAGGTCCGTTTTCTATCAGTCTTGGCATCTCTGAAAAAAATATAGGTGTAAAATCGGATTTTCCGTCTCTTACCGAATTTTTTGAAGCTGCACTTACAAAAAGTGAATTGTGATGCAGATGTCCTTCCATTCCCTCTTCATAGCAATATCTATGTGGTCCTGTAGATCCCATATGACATATTTCAACATTTTCAAACCACTCTTTATTGTTGCACATTACATCTACAAGGTGATCAGGCTCACTCATTGACATACCGAAAAAAACTCTTGAATTCGGCTTTATTTTTTTCAATGCTTCCTCTGCACTCATCACTCTGCTTTTATATATCTCTTTGTAATCCATAGTATCCTCATATTCATATTATTAAAAAGGCAAACATCGTAATACAGTGTTTGCACTAGCTTTAAATTTAAGATGTTGCTACAAGTCCGCCGTCAGGATAAATTGTTGTAGCGGTAACCATATCTGAAGCTGCAGACGCCAAGAAAATAGCAGGTCCGACTACATCGACTTCATAACCGATTCTCTGTGCAGGTAATGCCGCCGCAATACCGTTTCTTACGTTCTCATCAGGTGGCAAAAGTCCTACCATCATCGGTGTATATGTAATTGTAGGTCCGATAGTATTAACCTGAATATTCGGTCTTAAATCAGCCGCAAACGCTTTTCCAAGCATCTCTACAGCACCCTTTGTGGTGTTATATGCAACATTTCCCATGCCGCCGTTTCCAACTATTCTGATACCTCTTACAGAACCGATATTTATGATCTTTCCAAATCCTGCACATGGTGAAGGCTTTCCTGATTCAAAATCCTTCTCATTGTACTTAACACCGTCTGACGTATTGTTCTCCTTCATCCAGTTTCCGAAGTATCTGCAGGTATACATAAGTGATGTAATATTTGTGTCCATCATCTTATCCCAGAACTCATTGTCGATTTCCCAAGAGAACATCTTTTTGTTAATACCCTGTGAATTTACAAGTATATCGCAACCGCCAAGTCCCTCTTTGCTTACGCAAAAATCTCTGGCAGCTATTACTTCACTCTCTTTAGAAGCGTCACATACAAAATACTTTACTACTGAATTGGCAGCCTTTTTTGCTTCTATCTCTTTAACAGCTTCCTTCAGTGCATCTTCTCTTCTTGAAAGAATAAGTACATCGGCACCGTTTGCGGCATAACCCTCAGCTATAGCCTTACCGAATCCACCTGCACCGCCGAAGATTACAGCTTTCTTTCCGGTTAAATCAAACATCTTTGTTAAATCACCACTATATACGTTTGGCATTTTAAAATCCTCCTTTAAAATTTATACCAATCAGGTTCATTACTGTGTTCAAACTCATATGGGTTCTCTATTTCGCCCTTTTGTACTTTCTCAAACCATTCTCCTGCTCTCTTTGGCATCTCTCTCCACGATTTTGCAGTTTGTGGCTCCTCCATATCCTTAGTAGCATATCTGTAATCATTTACCCTACTGATATATTTTTCATCCTGCTGAGATGAGTTCTCATCACCAAGTTCTCCTGCGGCCACTCTAAGAAGTGATCCGTACTGCTCGCTTACAGTGTGAAGCTTCAAATCCTCTACCAATAATTTCTGTAATGGTCGTTTAGCCAGATCTGACATTATAGTTCTGTTCTCATATGACATAGTCTTCCACATTCTGGCAATTTCCCAGGCTCTCTCTACAGCCTTACCCTTTGCTACTACTTCACTTACCATTCCGTAATCAAGCATCTGCTGTGCTGTAAACTGTCTGCTGGTCATCATATAGTAGTTTCCTCTTTTTGTACCGAAGTAATGTTGGCACATAAGTCCCATTCCGTCTCCCGGAACAAGTCCTCCCTGTGCATGAGGACTTCAAGCTTTGTATCCTCTGTACAAATAGTTACATCACAAAGCATTGCACTGTCCCAGTGGAATCCCGGTCCCGAATAGCACCGATTGTCGGAACCTGTAAATCAAACACCATATTTTTGATAAGATTTGTATCATCAAAATACTGATGCTCAAATCTTTCTCTTGGCAGCTTTGAATATGTCTCCCATCCGTTTGCATCAGACTCTATCATCCAGTTATCACCTATATGAGTGTAAATAATGATTTCATTTTGATAATCAAGTGATAAAACTCTGGTAAGCTGACTCATAGCTCTATGTGACATTCCTGAATGATGCATAGGACCGTCATTTGTTTTCCATGTTACCTGTACGATGCCGTCTTCTCTTTTCAAATCCGCAAAAGCTTTGAACCACTCCTTGTACTCATCGAATTGCGGTAGTTTTACATAATCTGCTAATGGTTGCATAAATACCTCCATATTTTGTTTAAATACGATATATTTTTTATATAAGTACTATATCATGAGATATATGATATACGGAAATTCCAAAATATTTTCTATTATGTAATTTTTGTATAGCATAATATATTATTTTTTCTCACCCATTCCTTTGGCTTCAAAGTATGTTCCGCCAAGTTCTTCTCTCAACTTTTTCTTTGCAACTTCAAAGTCTTCAAGCCTTATTGCCCTCAGTTCTCTAAGTTGTTCTTCTCTGTTAAACTCCTTAAGTCCAAGTATCTTTCTTGCCTCAGCAGGTGTGGCAATCTTTTTGTCTGCCGCCTTGGCAATTCTTACAGCTCTTTCTACAAGCATCTTATTTGTCGCAAAAATCTTTTCACCTTTTTCATCTTTACCGTATATGACATTGTCTTCCATTCCGACTCTTATGTTTCCGCCGTTTGCAAGTGTCGACAACATAACAGGTATATGTCCCTTTCCTACACCGAATGCCGACCATGTTATCTCCATAGGCAATTCACCGTGTAACTGCAATCTTCTTATATATGCAAGCATCTCTTCAACATCAGCACATTCAGCATTCATACCGCCTACTACACCGAGACAAAGCTGGAAATGAAGCGGTGCTTTTACGATACCTTTTTCCCAATAAACTCCTACCGCTCTTATCATGCCAAGATCAAAAACCTCAAACTCAGGTTTGATACCCACTTCCTGATACAAATTTCCCAAGAGTTGTCAAAAAAATGTTGGAGAATTTGAGAATATTCCTCCCGGTATTCCCCAGTTAAAGCTACCTGCATCAAATGTACCCATTTCAATTCCCGGTACCATCTTGTGATGCAACATTCTGAGTGCATTTCCATAAGGTGAATCATCGGATACTCTGTTATCTCCTGATGATGTACAGTTAACTATCACATCACAGTCAGGATAATTTTCTCTTAATATCGATATTGTCTGATAAAATTTTACAGGATCCATAACACCCATTCCTGCATCATCTCTCATATGTAAGTGAACTATTGATGCTCCCGCCTTATAACATTCATACGCATCCTTTGCTATCTGCTCAGGGGTTTCAGGAACATCATATCCCTTCGGTGTTATCGCTCCTGTAAGTGCCGCTGTTATAATTACCTTATCCATTATCTTTCTCCTATCTAAATATATTCTTTGGATTTTCACTAAAGATTTTTTCAATTATATTGTCGTTTATTCCTTTTTGTTTCATAATTGGAATAACCTTTTTCCCAAGTGTAGAAAGATTTGCATCCTTCATTGCTTCCTTCATGATATCGTTCATCACATTCGGTCTGCCAAGTTGTACATTCACCGTATCATGTCCTACCAGAATCTTATCTTCATATCCCAGTGCAATAAGTTTTTCTATCAAGTCAACTCTTTCCTCATCCGTAGGTGTTCCAAAAAGCTTTCCTTGAAGTCCGAATCTGTCCAAGTTCACATATACGCCCTGCTCCAAAACGCTTTTATGATATTCAATATCGGTATTTCCGCACATATGTCCTATTGCTATCTTATTTTTATCGGCACCCTTTCCTATCAAGAGCTGTGCCTGTTCTTTTCCCATTGTTCCGCTCTGTGTATGTGTGATTATTACCGCACCTGTTTCTTTTTGTGCTCTGGCTGCCGCATTAAAAAAAGCTTCTTCAATTTCTGTAATTCTGTTCTTACTTGATGCAAGCTTAATTACTCCGGCCTTTATATCCGTGCCTTCAATGCCTTTTGTAAGTTCCTGCACATACATCTCAAAAATCTCATCTTCTATATTCGTAAATTTTTGTCTGAACTTCCAATACGCAAATGCACTCTCTTCTTCGTAGTAATATCCTGTGGAACATATAATGTTTACGCCCGTTTCTCTTGAGAGTCTTTGCAAAAATCTGATATTTCTTCCACATTCATTTGTGGTCGCATCAACTATTGTATTTACATCGTAGTCGGTTGCTTTTTTAAGTTCTTCTTTGCATATAGTTAGCGACTTTTCTTCATCAAACTTTCCCAGGCTCATATCGCCTTGAAATCCGCAAAAGCCGAAAAGAAAATGTTCATGCATCAGACATCTGTTTATATCACTTACATCTTTTTTACCCAATACCGTTTCGATCAAAACAGCACCTCCTTGTCTTTTTCTTATCAATATATCTGTATTATAAGGTACTTTGAAACAGTATAGTTATTCTTAAAAATCCAAGCATTATACGATATTGGTATTATGAGATGGTTTGAAAAATCAACTCTCCCCAACACTTGAACTAAAAGCATCAAAAAAGGACGAGTTGCATTCTAACCCGTCCGGAAAATTTAAAATAACATTGTATTAGTTCCAATATCCCTCATGTACCTTTGCTGCTTCTTCCTCAACATCCGAAATTGGACCTATAACTTCAATCTTCTTTTGACCTGCTGCAAGTATTTTTCTGCATGGCATATCAAAAGTTGGATTTTTCTCATTACTACCTGTGAGTTCTAAAAGCTTTCTTTCAGTCATCCCAAATACTACTCTTCCTATATTTGCCCAGTATATTGCACCGGTACACATAGAACATGGTTCAGCAGTCGTATACAAAGTGCATTTCCAAAGAAAATCCTTACTATATAAATGAGACGCTTTAGCAGCCAATGTTGTTTCGGCATGTCCCGTACATATTCCTTCTGTAATTTCTACATTCTCCTGTTCTAAAAGAATATTTCCTTGTTCATCAACCAATATAGCACCAAATGGTGTATTTCCATTTTTTTCTTGCATTTTTTTGAAACCTTAATACATCGTCTCAAGTAATATTCGTGCTTTTTGATACTCCATATTTTTCCTCTCTATGATTACTTCATAAATTTATCTGCTTTCATCTGTTCAATGTATTCATTATATAGGCTCTGCTTTTTCAGCGGAACCAAATCACTGAGTTTTCCAACTGATAATACACCGTTTTTGCAAATCACCATATAATACTTCACCTCCAAATTTTTCCTTCTTCAACAGCTTTGAAGCTTAATTCAATAAGTGAAGAATTATCTGTGATCTGTGATCCTATCACACATTCATTTTGACCTAAAATATCAGCCGGTTGTCCTATGTCATATACTTCAACTTTGCCTTTTGCTGAATTATGTTTATCAATAGCCTGTCTTGCACCAGAATCAACTGCTGAAGCATCTCCAAAAAATACATCTGCTTTTTGCTCCATCATTGCATTTGCAAATTCTATTCCTTTTGAAGAATCATCGAAAGAGTTTGCATAAACGGCATCCAAAACATTGATACTTTTTCCATCTTTTTCGGCAACATACTTTGCTGCTTCCGCATATCCTTTATACTTCGCCACAGTTGTTGTCAGCTCCATCCCACCTATAAACGCTATGTTGCCTGTTTCAGACATAAGTCCTGCCAATGCACCTGCTATCCAACCAATTTGTTGTGCATTTGGTAAAAGTGATGTTACATTTTTATTGGTTGCTTTTTCAGGCACATCTGTGTCTCCGTTTAATATGGCAAAAGCAATGTCGGGATATTCGTTGGCTACCTGTAAAACAGCATCTGTATATTCACCACCCGGAGCATATATTAAATTAAATCCGGCATTACAGTATGCAACCATTGCATCATAATATCCATCTTGTGACAAATTATCTGTATACTCCATTGTCCAATCTGAATTTTTTTCACAAGCTGAAACCAACTCACTATAACATGCGGTACCCCATCCTCCATCATTAATGCTGCAGTTTAAAATAAATGCCACCTTATATTTTCCCACTTTTTTGTGTATCAGTCGTAGCAGTACTCTCACTAGGCTTTGTACCTCCTCCACATGCACCAAGAGTAAATATCATAGTTGCAGCCATTAACATAGATATTACCTTCCTAAATTTCATCATAAAAAATACCCTCCTTTAAAATTATTTATCTTTGTTCCTTACAATAAGGAAGTCCATTCGCTTTTGGTCCGGCTTTATTAGAGCCTATTATAGCTAATACTGCGATTGTTGCTATATATGGAATCATTTGGAAAAACTGATATTGTAGTCCTATACTACTAACCTGTAATCTAATCTGAATTGCATCACATAATCCAAAGAACAAGCATGCATACATAACTCCTATTCCCATCCACCTTCCAAATATAACCGCTGCTAATGCAATAAATCCTCTACCTGATACTATACCCTCGGTATAAGTTGTAGAATAACATGTTGTCAGGTAGGCACCTCCTATTGCTGCAAGTGCACCACATATTATACAAGAAATATATTTAATTCCTATAACATTAATACCCAATGTTGCCGAGGCTTTAGGGTATTCTCCTACAGATTTATAATTAAGCCCCATCTTTGTTTTTTGGAAAAATATACTTGTTAGTGGCACCATTAAAAATGCTAAATAAACCATAGGTGTTTGATGAAAAACTAATTCTCCTATATACGGTATCTTACTCAGTATCGGTATCTCTATGGGCTTCATAAGTTCAATCTGTGTCAGCGAATTTCCTACACCAAATGAAATTCTATATATAAATGAGGCAAGGGCAGGTGCCAAAATATTCATGGCCATACCATATACTATATGATTAGCACAAAGTGATATGGTTGAAAAAGCATAAATTAAATTTATCAATATACCTGCAACAGCTGCACCCAATATTCCCAGCCAAGTATTTCCGGTATAATAAGTAACCATAAAACCTACAAGTGCACCAATTGCTGCCAGGCCTTCCAAACCAATATTTACCATACCCGCTTTTTCTGAGTAAAGCTCAGCCAGTGCAATTAGCAATAACGGAACTGCCATCCTGACAGATGCGGATACAATACTTAAAATTAATGTTGTATTCATGCTTTACCCTCCACTTTTTTTGTTAAATATTTTAATCTAAACATTTCAAATTCCCGGAAGCTTAGTCATAGCCATTCCTGCAACAGAGAACACTATTACAAGTGCCTGCATAATATCAGATACACTTGTTGGAACTCCTGTCGCAACTTGCATAGATGTAGATCCAACTCTAAGTGCTGCAAAGAAAATAGATACTATAATAGCTGCTATTGGATGTAATTGTGCAATCAATGCTATGGCAACTCCATCAAAACCATATCCACTACCATATCCGTTAATAAGACGATACTGAGTTCCAAGCAAGTCCGCACTACCACCAAGTCCTGCAACAGCACCTGATATGATAAAGCTAAAAAGTATATATCTTTTTACAGATAAGCCATTAAATTTGGCTGCTGTCATATTAAGCCCTACAGCTCTTAACTTAAATCCCTTAGATGTCCAATATAATCCATAGTACATAACCAGTCCTATTACAATCGCAATTACAAATGACCATGTAAATCTCATACTTGGTATCACCTTTGATAACATTAATGAATTGTCGATAGAAGGTGTCTGTGGCATATTTGTATCTCTAATCCAACTTGTATAAATTACTCCCATAAAAAGAGTTGCAATATAGTTGAGCATTATAGATATTATCATTTCATTAAGCCCTCTTGTTATTTTAAATATTCCCGGAAGCAGTCCCCATATTCCTCCGGCAACAGTTCCAATAAGTAATGCTAAAATGATTCCTGGTATTCCATGTATTCCACTTAAGTGTACAGCACAAAATGCAATTGTTGCTCCAAATAAAAATTGTCCTTCTCCACCAAGATTATAAACACCACATTTATATGCAAAGCAGGCACAAAGAGATGTAAAAATTAAGGGTGTTGATTTATTTAAAGTAGTTCCAATACTTGCACCTGTTCCAAATGCTCCTTTAAATAACGCTGTCAAAGCCAAAACCGGATTAACTCCCAATGCAAGCATAATAATCATTCCGACAATAAATGCTATAATAATCGAAACAAGTGGAATGATAAATTTTTCCATAATCTTCATCGTTTTATTCATTATTATTCACCTCATTGTTTCCTGTCATTGCCATGCTTATCTTCTCTACTGAAGGATTATTTCCTGGAAATTCTCCCATAATCTGGCCTTCAAACATAACCAAAATACGATCTGACATTTTTAATATCTCATCCAGATCTGCACTTATCAGTATTATTCCAACACCATTATCCCTCGCTTCAATTATACGCTCATGTACAAAATTTGTTGCTCCTATATCCAAGCCTCTTGTTGGATGAACCACCACCAATACTTCCGGACTTGACTCTAATTCTCTGGCAAGGATTACCTTCTGCTGATTTCCACCTGACAAACTCCTCACTTCCTGGTCTACACTTGTACAACGGATATCATACTTTCTAGCTGCACTCTCTCCATAATCAATTATTGTCTTTTTCTTTAATAAAGCTCCCTTTCCTTTACTAAATCTTTCTGACTCAATTTCCTTTAATACAAGATTGTCCGCTATTGACATATCACCTATAAGTCCCTGTAAATTCCTATCCTCCGGTACATGTGCAACACCATGTGATATAAAGTAATTAGGGTCATATTTCCCAACTTTACTATTATCTACATAAACATCACCTTCCTCCGGTGCTATAACTCCGGTGACCATCTGGGCAAGCTGTGTTTGCCCATTTCCATCTACACCGGCTATACCCACGATTTCTCCTCTCTTTATAGCCATACTTATACCATTTAGTCCATTGTGCTTCATGTTAGATGATACTTTACATGACTTAATTTAAGAACCTCATCATCTTCAGAAATCCTCTTATCATACTTTGTCTCATGAAGCTCTTTCCCAATCATAAGATTTGCAAGTGACTGTCCATCTGCACCTTCTATATCTAGAGTTCCAACCAATTCTCCAAGACGAAGTATTACAATTCTTGTAGATATTCTTAATACTTCCCTCATCTTATGACTGATGAAAATAACACTTTTATCTTCTTTTATCAATGACTCTATAATCTTAAATAAACCTTCTGTCTCAATATCGGTAAGTGTTGCTGTAGGCTCATCTAAAATCAATAGCTTAGCCCCATGGTAAAGTGCCTTTAATATTTCTACTCTTTGCTGCTCACCTACAGATATATCTCTTTACAAATGCATCTAATTGCACATTTAGTCCCATACCTGTTTGACAACTCAAGTATTTCCTTCTTTCTTGCAGCTCTATCTATGAAAATACCTTTTGAATTCTTATCACCTAGTATAATGTTTTCAAATACTGTCATAGCTTCCACAAGCATAAAATGCTGATGTACCATTCCAATACCATTTTTGACTGCCTGATTTGGTGAATCTATTTTTACTTCATTTCCATTAATAAAAAAATCTTTCCCTCTGTGGGTTGATAAAGTCCTATCAGTATATTCATCAGAGTTGACTTTACCCTGCACCATTTTCTCCGAGTAATGTTAATACTTCACCCTTATTTACAGTAAGAGATATATCTTTATTTGCATAAAAATTTCCAAATCTTTTACTTATATGTTCCATTTGTAAAAATACACTCAATTTATCTATCCCTCCTTCTAGGCATTTTTTTATATTAAAATATTACTATCAATATTTTTAATGAATCTATATATCTACATACTTGTCATTATCAATCTTTTTCTTTTCATATAAACCCGAAATACCGCTTCCTCTGCCCAGGAGTACTGTCTCATAAACTCACCCTGAAAAGATAAGCATATCTCTCTATCACCCAAACGTGCCTCATAGTAATCACAATCCACGATATCCTTCTTTTTATTCTAAGACTCTCTCTCTCTTATCAAAAATTTCTTCCGCACCGTATAGTTTTAATGTATCACTTAATTCTTTAATAACTCTCCTATATCCTGTCTTTTCAGGATAGTCGGCCTGTTCCTCGCCCCACAACTTCTCAACAAGTTCATATATTGTTACCCCCTGTCCTTCTCTATACACACAAAGAGCCAACAATTCCTTCGCTTTTCCTGATCTAAAATACACCGGCTCTCCATGAATTCTCAAATCAAAAAGACCAAAAGTGTGGAAGTAGTACTTCTTTTTCTGTCTTTGTTTAAGTAATTTTGCTCTCTCTAAAACATCTTCAATGTCATACCTGTCAAACGGCTTAAAAATTATATAATCCGCTTTCATCTTCATGGCATCTACCGCATATTGCATATGAGCAGTAGCAAATACAATAATCATATCTCCACGTATTTCACGTAATTGTTGTGCCAGTTCCATTCCGTTCATACAAGGCATATCTATATCAAGAACTGCAAAATCAACCACATTAGATTTGGCATATTCTACAGCCTTTTCAGGATCAGTAAACTTCCCTACAATTTCAAACTCTGACAAATCTGCACATTTTAATTCAAAGAGTTTCAAATCTAAAATCATATCATCCACAAGGATCGTTTTCATTTATCATCTCCTCACAATATACAAATAGTCCGTTCAACCATAATTCTAAAGATATTATAACAATATGACCGTTCGACTTCCGTATACTTTCATTACTTGTTCTTTAATCCATTTTTTTAGAAAAAAATATTATTACTTTTGTTCCTATGCCCACGATACTTTCCATATTCATACCGCATCCTTCAAAATGTGACATCCTTTTTTTACATTTTTGAAGACCTATAGAATTCCCTTTATCAAGTTCCTCTATCTCAAATCCAACACCATCATCTTCTACTATTACATACCAGAAAGTTTTCATCATCATATAGACTTACCCTTTATGCTACCTCCCACCCTGCTTTTAGGTTTTATTCCATGTAAAATAGCATTCTCAACAATTGGTTCTATAGTCAATGCCGGAATCATAAAATTAACATCCGGAATATCAAAATCCACTCTAAGCCTTCCTTCAAGCTGTGCCTCATTTATCTTTGCATATGCTCTTGTAGCTCTGATTTCTTCTTTAAAAAGTACCAATTCTTCTGCATTTACACTTGTATTAACATTAAATCTCAAATATCTTGCAAAATCTTCTACCATTTTTACTGCTATTTCAGGTTTCATGATAATGAGTCCCTTGCAAAGTATTAAGTGTATGATAAAAAAAATGTGACCTAATCTGTGTCAATAATTGTTTATTCTCTTCCTGTTCTAATTTCTGTTGTAAATTCTTTTATTATAAGTTTTGAAGCTTCGTCTTGCATTTCCTTGAGTTTTTTTGTTCTGTAAAAATTCATATCCGAAAACTATACCAATCAGACACTTGCTGCTAAACTTATCCACAGACTTTTCCTTTTTGTATATAGGAACAAGCGGCTCCAATGTAAATTTCCACTCTGTATTAAAAAAATCTGCACTGTATTGTACACCTTTCAGAAGTTTCCCTTTAACTATCTTTTCTTGTTTCGAGTATTGTCTGATTGCTGTTATCATCAGGATTAACTCTCCATATTCTACAAGCAAAAGCCTTCATCATTAATCAAATCTATCGAAATATTTTTAAAAATCTGTGGATAGTTCAGTGTTATAGCCACAATACCCCAGTATTTTTTTTCTTCACTGCCATCTTGAAGGTATATCGGCATTCTTCCACATATCCCTATTCCTCCTTCTACTAAATCAAATGGTCCCGCCAATAGTAAAGTTCCTTTTGAAACTGCACTCTGTGCTTCCAAATTTCCCGCTCCCGGCGTATTCATATCCAAACCATATACAGATTCGTTCCCTTCCAATGGAAACACTCCTTTGACAATACCATTAGGAGCAAATAAAAAGCTCCTTACAATACCGTCATTCAGCATTCTATCTGCAATAGGTCCAAAACTTTGAAAACCACCTTCGGTTTCAATCAAATGTCCCTCCATAACTCGTAGTTTTCCCATTTGAACTTGCAATGTTTCATAAGTTTCCGATTCTAAACTATGATATATTCTATCCATTTTTAGTCTGTTTTCTTTTGTCATCTGTATTTGAAGTAAAATGCTTAGTATAAGGCTCAAAAGCAAGCACAATATTCCAATAAAAAACAGATTTTCTTATAATACTTATTTTCATTTTTTTCCTCAAACTCCATTTGATAAATTTTCTTTATATTTATTATATTATAAGTTGTATAATATATAATTTTATTTCAAGATGTCTACATATAACTCAATAATTGACCAATTTTATTGCTCATGATTTCTATGACACGATGATATTAAGCATATATCTATAATAGATAATGTATCTACTCATACTGTATATTAATCTCTTGAGAATGGTCAAAAAACATGCCAAAAACCCTTAGAATGGTAATACAAACAAAGTAAAAGTATTATTACAACAAGAAAATCAATCCACCCCAACACTTGACAAAAAACCAAACAAAAAGGACCATCGCATCGCGACAGTCACTCTCTTAAAGTTATTTATTCCTCTATCATTTTTACCGAATTTCCGTCACTGATTATCACCGGAAACTTATGTGAGTAATTATGGTTTATCCGGTCACTGTCATTCAGCATTTTTATTATATTTCTTGCTGCAAGCCTTCCAAGTTTTTCCTTCGGATGAGCTCCTGAAATTATCTTAAAGTCTTTCTCTCCAAGTACCGCATCATCAAATGACACCATCGAAAAGTTGCTTAGAAACTTCTCCGACTTGGCATTCAAAAAATTCCACATACTTATATGCAATCTCATCATTGTAAGCAATCATAGCTGTGCAATTCTTTGTCTTCTTATAAAATGAATTCAAACTTGATTTTGAAAATTTATAATCAAAATCCTTTGTAGAGTACCATCTTATACAGTCGTCATCTATTGCAATATCATGCTCTGCCATACATTCCATAAATCCTTTATATCTCTCGATACCCTGCATATCATCATATTTGAAAATACCGCAGATTTTCCTGTGACCGTTTTCCAACAGCAATTTAGTCAACTCATAACTGCATTTTGCATCACTCATCTCTATACTGTCAAAATCAAGATTTGAATAGTGGTTGTGAATAAATATAATAGGAATATTCTTCTTTACAAGCCTTTCATACAGTCTGACATTCGGATTCGGAAATGAGGACTTTCGTACCTTCTACTATTATCCCTGATATATTCATATTTAAAAACTTTTCAAGATAATGTGCTTCTTCATTCAAACTGTTTTTTGTAACAGCAAGTTCAATCTGTATATTTTCCTCATCCATAATAGATTTTATACCGTCATATAACCTTGGAAAAAAGTAGTCTGACAGATAACTTAAAATCAATCCTACCTTCTTTTTGGAACTTTGTTCCATCTTAAAAGATACATAGGTTCCGCTCCCTCTAACTCTCTCTATCAGGCCTTCATTTTCAAGATGTTCAAGCGCACCTCTGATCGTTTCTCTTGAAAATCCGAACTTTTCGCATTAAAACGTTTTCACTTGGAAACTTTCGCACCATATTTAAGAACACCGCTTATAATAATAGTCTTACCCCAATTATACACCTTCATATATTTGAGGTTACTGTTCTTATCACTCAGCAAATCTTTCAACGCTCAACCTTTCGACATCTATGGCATCCAAATATCTCTTTGAGAAAGCTTTAAATCCCTCTATATCCCTCTCATCTGCCATTATCTCACTTCCCAAATTCTTTACAAAGATTCTTTTATCTAAAAATTCATCCAAATCTTTATACTTTGAGGCATACTTTACATACAATGCCAGTAGTGCTATTCCCCATGCACCTCCCTCACCTGCATTATCAAGTACTTCTACCGGAGCATTTATAGCAGCTGACAAATATCTCTGTCCCACTCCCTTTGTTTTAAAGAATCCGCCGTGTCCCCATCATCTTCTTTATCACCACATTTTCTTTCTCTATAAGGATATCAAGCCCCAACTTAACAGCGGTAAGTGAACTGTAAAGATGTGCCCTCATGAAGTTTGCCAGATTGAAATCACTTTTTGGACTTCTTATAAATAACGGCCGTCCTTCATTCAACTTTGTAATACCCTCACCTGAAAAGTATCCGAATGACATAAGGTTCCCACAGTCACTGCTGCCATTTAAAGAATTGGTATATAACTTTTCATACAGCTCACCGTCGGAAATATTCATTCCGAAGAGCTTTGAAAATTCTCTAAACAACCCGACCCATGCATTAAGGTCACCGGTACCGTTGTTGGCATGTGACATTGCCACCGGGTCACCACTTGGGGTGGTTACCATATCTATCTCTTCATAATAGTTATCAAGCTTTTTATCAAGAACAAGCATTGCAAACATACTTGTTCCTGCCGACATATTTCCTGTACCTTTCTTAATAGAGTCGGTTGCTACCATTCCTGTGCCTGCATCACCCTCAGGAGGACACAGTATACTTCCCTCTGCCAAGTCACCATCCTTATCTAACAAATCGGCACCTGCTTTTGTAAGGATACCGGCACATTCTCCTGCCACCATAACCTTCGGCAGTATATCTCTAATTTCCCATGAAAAATTGTAGTTTTTGATCTTTTCTTCAAATATACTGAGCATAGTTTCATCATATTCTTTTGTAACGGAATCTATCGGAAAAATGCCTGAAGCATCTCCTATACCTATATTCTTTTCACCTGTAATCATATAGTGAATATATGATGATAATGTTGTAACAAAATCAATATCTTTTACATGTTCCTCTTTATCAAGTATTCTCTGATAAAGATGTGCTATTGTCCATCTAAGAGGTATATTGAACTTAAAGCTCTCACTTAATTCTTTTGCAGACCTTTCAGTATTTGAATTTCTCCATGTCTGAAAAGGTGCTAAAAGCTTCATATCTTTATCAAATGCCATATACCCGTGCATCATGGCACTTATACCCATATACTTTATCTGCTTTATTGTAATTCCGAACTTATCTTTTATATCGGCTTTCAGGCTCGCATAACAATTTGAAAGTCCAAAAAGTATCTCATCCTGCGGATATGTCCATATACCGTCTACAAATCTGTTCTCCCAATCATGAATACCTATGCCAAGCACTGTTCCGTTTTCATCTATAAGTACCGATTTTATTCTTGTAGATCCGAACTCTATTCCTAAAAATACATCTCCACTTTCGATTACCTGTCTACTGTCCATATTCCCCCTAATTTCCATAGTAGGCATTCTTGCCGTGCTTTCTCAAAAAATGCTTATCCTGTAAATACTCGGTGCTTTATCCGCATTTTTATTTATAGTCAATGCAAAGAGATTCATCTTTGCCACCTCTTCCATAACTACCGCATTATGTACCGCCGTATATGCATCCTTTCCCCATGCAAAAGGTCCATGACTGTGACATATACATCCCGGTATATATTCAGGATTTATGTTTCTTTCTCTGAATGTTTCAACTATCACCTTACCTGTGTTAAGCTCATAATCCTCATCCAGTTCTTCTCTTGTAAGATGTCTTACATGGTATATCTCCATAGAAAATAGTCACATTGTGTTGTACCCATACAAGCTATATCCACTCCTGCCTGTGCAAAACCTGTAGCATAAGGTGAATGTGTATGTACAATACCACCTATATTGTTAAAATTTTTATACAGTATAAGATGTGTCTTTGTATCGGATGAGGGATTATATCTTCCTTCTACACGGTTGCCGTCAAGATCCATTACCACCATATCATCAGGTGTAAGCCTGTCATACTCTATTCCGCTCGGCTTTATTACAAAGTACTTTCCGCTTTCATCAATACCTGACACATTTCCCCAAGTAAATGTAACCAGACCATACTTCGGTAAAAGCATATTTGCATCGTATACCTTTTTCTTTAACTCTTCGAGCATACTTCCTCCTGTTATAACTGTGACAATTTTGTATCATCACCGATAGTAATAAGTTCACTGTTTGTGAGCTTTGCAAACATTGCAATGTCTTCTCTTGTAAGCGCGGTAGATACCACAGAGTGATGAGCTCCACCCGCATAGCACCAAGCTGCCGTGCCGATTTCAAAGTTCGGCTTATGCCTGTACATAATTCTTGCCACCGGCAACTTAGGCATCGGATACGGCTGTTTTACAAGTTCAATATCGGCACAAATAATTCTAAATCTGTCTCCCATATCCACCATTGTCACTTGTATGCCTTCACCTGTTACCCCATCAAATACAAGTCTGGCAGGATCTTCTTTTCCACCTATTCCAAGAGGCAGAACCTGTATTTCAGGTTTTGTAGCCGCAAATGAAGGTGGAACCTCCAACATATGGCTTGCCAACTCAAGCTCTTCGTTTTCAGTTAAGTCATATGTGTAATCCTCTATAAATCCTGTTGCACCTTTTCTGTTTTCAGCCATTTTCATAAGCACAGCTGAAAACGCACTTGTCTTATAATCTCCTTCAGGTGCAAAACCTATGCCTCTTTCCATAAGATTTTGTGCCGATATTCCCGGCAACTGTCTTAAGCCATGTAAGTCTTGGAATGTATCTGTAAATGCGCCGATATTATTTTTTTTAAGGAATTTATCAAGTCCTACCTCATACTTAGCCTGTTCTCTAACCGCCTTTATATTGTCAGTCTTTAGGGTGTATTTTTCCAAATACTCTTCCATCTTTTTATCTGTTTCATCTTCGCTTACACCCTTTATTATTTCAATCAAGTCACCAAGTGCATAGTAATTACATTCCCATCCGTACTTTATCTGACTTTCCACTCTATCTCCATCCGTTACCGCAACCTCACGCATATTGTTGCCAAAGCTTGCTACCTTTAGATGTCTTGAAAAATCGATAGCCTTTGCCACTTCCATAAATCTTTTGATATGTGCAATAACTCTGTCATGCTTATAATAACCTGCAACCACTTCGTGTACTATACCCATTCTGGCAAGTATGAATCCGTACTCTCTGTCTCCATGCGCAGATTGATTCAGATTCATAAAGTCCATATCTATACTGTCATACGGAAGTCTCTCATTGTGTTGTGTATGCAAGTGTAATAACGGCTTTTTAAGCAGTGACAATCCCTTTATCCACATTTTGGCGGGTGAAAAAGTATGCATCCATGTAATCACCCCTATACAATCATCCTCTACCATCACCTTTTTAAAGTTTTCTATACAAATCTCTGATGTCTCAACAATAGGCAATAATACAAGTTCGGCTATATCACCAATCTTCTCATTTAAAAATTTTACCATTTCTTTACTGTCTTTTGCAACAGTATCTAAACATTCTCTACCATATAAATCTTGGCTACCTACTATAAAATACACTTTTTTCATATCTGTTACTCCTTATATGTTCAACTGTTATCAAGATATTATTTTATAACCTGTATGGACTTCCTATCCGCAAATACCGCTACAAATATTAAGAATACAACTCCCTGTATCAGTTGCATCATCTGTGTGGAAAATCCCATCATTGTCAATCCGCTGTTTAAAACAATGTACAAAAGCGAACCGATAATTATATTTTCAAACTTTACCTTTGCACCGCCCGATATAGGCATACCGCCAAGTACCAACGCAATCAAAATTTGAGTTTCCAACTGACTTCCGCCTGAGGAAGTAACGGAACCTACTTTTATTACATTGATAAAAGCAGCAAATCCTGTCATTGCACCTGCAAGTACATATACCAAAAAAATTTCATTTTATCAGTTCGTATTCCGGCAAACATTGCCGCCTTCTCTCCTGCACCTATAGCCTTTAAGTATCTGCCGAATTTTGTGAATCTAAATACTACAAACGCCGTTACAACTACCAATACTGTAATACCTATCTTTAATCCGATTGTATCAAGGCTCACCAAACTTGCCGCTCCTGCAACCGGTGCGTTGGTTGTCAGATACTTTATTATGCCCCTAAGCAAAAACATTGTGCATATAGTTACAATAAAAGACTGTATCTTTCTATTTACATAGAAATATCCGTTTACTCCGCCAATCACAGCACCTGTAAATATACCTCCAAGTATTGCTATAGGGTATATTATATTTTTGACAATATACATACTACTATTGAAGATAAACCCAAAAATAGATCCTTGAGAAAAAATCAAGTCCGCCCATAGTCATGATAAAAAACACGCCTGTAGCGGAAATCATAACAACATAGGCCTGTGATAATACTAAAGGTAAATTGGATATCATTCTCCAGTTTGTAAAAATATTAAAAATTATAAAAACCGCACATAGTCCCACTATAGGGTAAAAGAGTGCGAAAAAAATATTCTTTTTATCCATATACCCTCCTAGACCATCATAGAAATAAGAGTATTTTCACCTATCTCTACACTTCTATCTATTTCTCCTGAAATTTTTTTCCGTCTTTCATTATTATTATTCTGTCACACATGCCGATAAGTTCCATCAGTTCTTCCGAAATCATAATAATGGACTTACCGTTTTTTTATCATTTGACCCATAAGATTGTAGATGTCCTGTTTTTACTTTTTATATCTATTCCTCTTGTCGGCGAATCAAGTACAACTATATCTGAATCCTTGCCGATCCATCTGGCAAGTACCACCTTCTGCTTATTTCCTCCGGATAAGTCTGAAACAAACTGGTCCACATTTACCATTTTTACAGACATCTTCTTTTGCATAATCATTTGCAAAATTATTCATTGCTTTATCAGACAAAAAAATTTTCCATTTTAGTGTAAGCTTGTCAAGTGAAGGTAAACAGATATTATCTCCGATAGACTCATTCATAACCACAGACTCGCTATCCCTATCCTTTGATGTATACGCTATAGAATTTTGCTATAGCTGTAGGTATATCATTTATATGTATTCCGTCAGAAGTTACAACATCTCCGCTTCTGTCATATGAAGCTCCAAAAAATTGCTTTCCCTATCTCATGCATTCCCGACTCGGACAGTCCGCCAAAGCCCAAAAATCTCTCCTTTATGTAAATCAAAGCTCACATCCTCCAAAAAGTCCCGGCACAGATACGTTCTTTACTGAAAGTACTACTTCATCTTTAACAGACTCACCAAATTGTTTTCTGTAATAGTCTCCTTCCAGCTCTCTACCGACCATCAGTTTTCTAAGCCCTTCTTCATCTATATCCTTAGATGACACTGTATCAATGTAAATACCGTCTCTAAGCACTGTAACAGTATCAGATTTTTTTCCAAAATTTCGGGTAAGTCATGTGATATAAATATTACAGTATTTCCGGATTTTTTTATTCTGTCCATATGTTTATATAATTCATGTCTTCCCTCATTTGATAGTGCTGTCGTGGTTTCATCGATTACAACTATTTTAGGATCAAAATATGTTGCTTTTTACAATTTCTATCAATTTTCTGTCTTCAAAATTGTATCGGTCTATTATTTCACCTGCCTTAATTCTCTCAAAACCATATTTTTTTTAAAAAGTTCTGTCGCCATCTTATTCATCATATTTGTATTTTTTTAATTCCAAACCTTGTGAATTTATCTTCATGTCCCAAAAAAATATTTTCAGCGACTGTAAGTCCTGACAGTGTTCCTAACTCCTGCACTATAATTGAAATACCTTCTTTGTTCGCCTCAACTTGATTTCCGGGATGTACTTCCTTGCCGTCCAAAATAAACTTACCGCTGTCAATTGTATAAATTCCGGTAAGCATATTTGTAAGTGTTGACTTACCCTGATCCGTTTTTCACCTATCAGTGCATGTACTTCGCCTTTATTTATATTAAACGAAACATCTGCGACAGCCTTTGTAATGCCGAAAGTTTTACATAGATGTTCAATTTTTAATCTTACTTCACCCATCTTATCTCCCTTTGAAAATATCTAATAAAATTGTTACTTAACTATATCGCCTTTGTTCACTTTCGTTGTCAATGTTATTATAATCAGCAATGTAATACCTGTAATAACATCTTGTATGGCTGTCGGTGCGCCTAATGCAATAAATCCGAAGAATATTATATTTATTACAAACTCACCTATAATAATAGCTTGTAAAGGCATTCCATACTTTTTAAATGCTAATCCGAAAAAACATCCCATAGTAGGTATAAAGTTTCTGCTCATCGATGCCATTCCTGTTACAGCCACCATTGATGAACCGTAACTTATAGTAAGTATTGACATGATTCCCAAAAAGGCGCCCGATATAACAAATGCCAACACCTTATATTTCTTTACATCTATACCCATGTTTTTGGCTACAAACTCATTGCTTCCTATTGCATATGTATAAGTTCCTATCTTTGTATAGTTAAGTATCAGATAGGCTATTGCAAAAGCAATCAATGCCAATATTATATCTCCCGGCATCCTACCGAAAATTCTCAGTTCGGAAGCTAAGGTTTGCTCTACTCCGCCTGCAATATAATTTGCAACAGACTCATATATAAGTGCCAACCCGGTAGTTACAATCATTGACGGTATCCTCAGCTTTACATATAAAAAGCCGTTTAAAAGACCTACTATTGTACCTGTAACGATACAACCTGCTATCAGTCCTGCATATCCCATTCCCAACCTTTGCGCAACTACACTTCCCACTATTGCAGAAAGCATGATATTGGCACCTATTGAGAAGTCAAACATTCCCATTACCATGACAAAATAAAAGCCTACCGCACCTGTTGTCGCTATAAGACTTGCTTGAAATAACTTAGTAAATTATCCGCCGATCCGAAATTTTTAGGTGTCAGAATCTTAAATACCGCCCATGACAGTATTACAAGAAAAACAAGTATAAGATATCCCAAGGCCTTTGCAGACACTGTTTTTTTATTTTTTATTGATGTAATAAGATCCATCCTACAATCCTCTTCTTAACTTTTTAAAAATAGCTGCTGTATTTAAACTACAGCAGCCATAATCTAACTTAAAATACAACACTATAAACTTAATTTCACTTTTAAAATCTTACTTTCGATCTTTCCATAGCATCTTGAATCGAAAGCTTTGATGCTGTTTGTTTTAAATCATCTAAGCTAAGCTGTGACATACTTACAAGTTCATCTTTAGTATATGGAAGCTTGTCTACAAAGTACTTTTCATAATCTGCATAGTCTTCCGGTGATGAAACATATAGATATGGGAATTGAACGTCCTCAAACTTTCCCTCAATACCTGTATAATTTCCCTTTATTGCATTATAAACCATCATGAATGAGAATAAAGGATCACAATAATGTCCACCTGATTCTCCGGCCATAGAACCGTTTTTCAGTCTCTCACCTAAATCAGGCAAAAAATCTGTTGATACTATATCTATGTCTGCTGTCTTACCTGCTCTTTCCACAGCTGCTATTGCTCCCTGCAAAGGATCTCCGCCTCCGCCGGCAGGTATAAGAGCATCCAGACTCGGATCTGCAGCCATAAGTGCTTCCGCCGCCTTTGATCCGCCTTCGGAAGATGTTCCTGCGTACTGCGGTTCAGACAGTTTTGCCTGATCATCAGGATGATCTTTATTCCACTTTTCTACTCCGTTTTTGTAACCTTCCCATCTGCCGAGCCATGTCGCATCTCCTTGCTCCCATCCTATAAGTCCGATATCTCTATCTCCTTTATCGAGCAATATATTAACCAACTTCTCTCCGTTTTCAGGTTCATTTTCATGAACCGCTCCGATATAATAAGGTGAATCCGTTGCCAACTTATAAATATCGGCACTCTTATCCTTATCTATAATTCTAAAAAACTGTGAAAGGTACACTTTGTTATCATTTGCGGTCTTTATAGCTGATGTCATCTCCGTGTCGGAAGAATTACATATTATGATTCCTTGGCATCCTGCCGCAACAAGTTGTTCTACAGAAGATGTAACCTTTTCTGAAACATGTCCTTGATCCACATACTGTATCTGCACTCCTAAGGCATCTGCAGCCTCATCAAGTATCCTCTTACATTGCGATCCGAGTACATCGGTTGATGACCATATTGATACTCCGATTTTTATATCTTTGTTATCAACAGTCTTTCCTGCATTTGCAGACTCACCCGCACTGCTGCTTGCATTTCCGCCACTATTACCACATGCCGCCAAAGGGAATGCCATAGCCGCTACCATACCTAACGCTACAATCTTTTTAATCGCTTTTTTCATTTTTCCTCCTAAAATTACACGAATTATTATGTTTTTATATTAGTACACTCAATACTTCTTATCAATATAATACATCTTTTTTAGTTCTTATAAGTTGTATTAAAAAAGTATTTTATTACACCGGTATTTATATATAAGATAAAAATTTTAACGTTTGCTTTATATTTTATATACTATT
>BNJU01005024.1_pt1 | contig 99191 bp, 170 predicted proteins | sample 8539281 | NCBI WGS metagenome assembly BNJU01 (sample SAMD00202456, study PRJDB9452) | human saliva metagenome | isolation source: human saliva | place: Japan | reverse complement strand
CAGTTACGCACAGCCCTCGAGGTCTTCACGTCGCGCGCGACCGCGAGCTCGAACTCGTTGCCGAGCCCGGTCGCGTCGAAGGGCAGACCTCTTCGCAACGGCCGCAGAAGATGCAGCGACCGTAGTTGATGTTCCACGCGATGGTGCCGGCGCGTGTCCACCGTCATCTGAATGGCGTTGGCGGGCACGCCGATGCGCACGCGGCGCAGGCGATGCACTGCTTCGTCGGCTCGGGCACCGCGAAAGCCGTATCGGCAGATCCATCGGCGCCGCCGGGTACTGGGGTGGTCGTATCTGCCCGTTTTTCGGGGCGTTGATCAGCTTTTCAGCATGGCCGCTCCTTAGTCCTTCAACGGCGAATGAGCCCTGTCGCGGCAGTAGAACTCGAGATCGCTCTTGGTCAAGACCTTGGGGTCTGCTTCTTCACATCCACCACGGTCACGCGGTCGGTGGCAGGAATAGTAGGGATCGAGGCTGCCGACGATGAGCGCGGCATCCGAGACCGTGTTCTGAACATGCTGCGGGCAGGACGGGCCAGTTGTTGTGGTGGTCAGCTGGCACGCCAGCGGTAGCATTTCTGATTATCCCCGACCATGGCCCAGTGCACGTCCTCGCCGCGCGGCGCCTCGAGTGACCGCCAAGCCGAACCGATGCGGCGTGTGTAGGTCCCAAACCTCGGTGAGGATCCGAGCCTCGACGGTGCGTTGGTGAGCAGCCCGATCATATCGAGGCTGTCGAAGAACTCCCCGACGCGCACGAGCGTGCGGCTCGACATCGCATCCGGTCGGAACTGGGGCTCGAGTCTTTCAGATGCGTAGCCATCGAAAGGGGTGATGGTGGCGCGCATCGCGGGCGAAGCCGCTGCCGCGGACCAGCGGGCCGACGGGGCTGTAGTCACGCGCGACCTTCGGGTCCAAGATGCCGATGCCTTTGGTGCGGGAATCGAAGTTCGGGGTGCCCAGAAGCTCTTCGACCAGGTCTTGACTCGGCACGCAGCTCATGGACGAGCCGCAGGTGCCGACCTGCTCTTTAAGATGTCGCGGCGGACGCCGCCGATAAGGTTCAGGCCGTAGGTCTTGCGGTGGCCGGTGATGCGTTCGGCCAGATCCATCGACTTCTCGCGTGCGCGGAAGAAATGGTTGAAGCCCGTGTCGAAGCCGCAGTAGTGGCACACGAGGCCGATGTTGGAGCAGGTGCGAGTGCAGGCGTTCGACTCGAGCACGATCGAGCGGATGTACTGGGCGCAGAGGGACCTGATGCCCTGGGCGTTCTCCACGGCCTCGGCGTACGCGACCGAATGGGCGCAGCCGCAGATGCCGCAGATGCGGTCGGCGAAGAACGTGACGGCGTCGTAGTTCAGGCGCTGCTCGGCGCACTTCCATGCCGCGATGCACGGGAACAGGCAGTCCCGCATCCACGATGGTCTCGCCCTCGACGAACAGGCGGAAGTGGCCCGGCCTGTCCGGACGTGATGCAGCGGCCTATCGGAACGACCGTGGTCTCGCGATCTCCGGTCTCGCGCAGGAACTCGTAGGTTTCCATCTCCGATGCGAGCTTCGGACGATGGCGGTAGTCCATGCTGTCCTTGCGCAGCGGATACAGCAGGCCTTCCGGGCCAGTCGTCCGGCAGAACCAGGCGACGATTGTCGATGATGCCGATCGCGCGCAGCCCGAACATATCGTAGACTCGCGCTCGCTCCATACCGCGGCGGGAACCCGACGTGACGCTGGGGTATTCGCCCGGCTCGGGAGGAACCTCGACGCGCACGGTCAGGAAGCACCGATCCTCATCCTCCATGGACAGGATGTAGTACAGCGCATAATTGCCGTTGAGCGGGCGTTCGTCGTTGCCGACCATGACCGCATCCAGCCGCCGCGATCGTAGTAGAGGAATTCCACCACGTCAGGCAGCATATCGAGCTTCACGGTCACGCAGAGCTGATCCTCGCCCTGCCAGCTCGCGTCGACAACCGATCCTGGAAAAACGATTCGTGCACGGCTTCGACGTGGGGTCTCGCTGATACGGAGCTCCCCTGTTCTTCATGACCCCCTACCTCGACCTTCATGCCTGCGGAGGCGCCATCGGTCTGGCTGAACAGGATGTTCACGACGGAGTCTCATGCAGCGCCCGGTGCTGGATTGCGTGACGATCCCGTCGCATCCTCGACGCACTGCAGCATGGGCTGCGGGGCGGCGACGCCGAACCACAGAAGCGTGACGGCCAGAATGATTTCCGGGAACCAGGGCGCGACGCCGACGTCGCCCTTCTTGATGTGATCGGGAACTTTGCCGAAGACGGCTGCGGTGACGACGTGGGCGCAGGCGGCGACCACCGATGGTGAGCGCGATCACGAAGATCGCGAGAACGATCCACCGCCCGTCCATGACGCCCGCCGTGATGCCCGTGATCTCGAGACACGAACATCGCGAAGGGCGGGAAGCCAGCCAGGCGAAGAAACCCATAGCCAGCAGCACGCCGGTCGCCGGCATGATGCCTTTTGAGCACGCCGCTGATCTCGTTGAGGTCGCGCGTGCCGTACTTCATGAGCACGTTGCCGGACAGGCAGAACAGGAAGGACTTGGTCAGGCCATGGGTCACGCAGTGCAGCAGCGCAGCCGCGATACCGAGCGGGCCGCCGAAGCCTAGGAACAGGGCCACGATACCGATGTTCTCGACGGAATGGTAGGCCAGCTTGCGCTTGAGGTCGTCCTGAGAGAAGACCGACAGGGCCGCCATGGCGACCGACAGGATGCCGATGACCAGCATCACCATCTTCGGGAATGCGTCTCCCAAAGCCGCGCATGCGAGAATGTAGTAACGGATGATGAGCAGCATGGCGCACTTGAGCAGAACGCCGGACAGCAGGCCGGACACGGAGCTCGGCGCCTCGGAATGGGCATCGGGCAGCCAGGTATGCATCGGGAACAGGCCCGCCTTGGTGCCGAAGCCGATCGTCGCGAAGACGAACGCCAGCGCCACGGTCAGCGTGTCGAATCGGTCGGCATAGGGAAGGATCGCGGTCCAGTAGATGGCCTGGGTCGGATCGGGGCAGGATGCTCGCAGCGTTCGCATAGATGAGCACGGTGCCGTACAGGCCGAACGCAACGCCCGAAGTGCAGACGATGGCGTACTTCCAGGCGGCTTCGAGCGAAGGTTTACGTCGTAGGCGCCCACCAGGAAGATGGTCGACAGCGTCGTGGCCTCGACGGCGATCCACATCATGAAGATGTTGTTGGACAGCGCCGCCACGAGCATCGTGAAGATGAACAGGCTGAAGAACAGGTAGAACTGCTTCACCTTGCGCGGCTCCATGGCGCCGCGCTGCACATCGTGCCTGATGTAGGGAATCGCATACAGGCCGGTCATGCAGCCGATGAATCCGATGAGGCCCACGAAGATGCAGGACAGCTGGTCAGAGGCGGAACCACTCGCCCATGGCGGCGGCGGTCTCGCCCGAATCCACGACGCCCGCGATGGACACGAAGCTCAGAACCAGAACCGCGACGACATCGATGCCGTGCAGCGTGCCTCGTAGGTCGGGATGAGGCCTTCCTTCGAGGGAAGGATGGCGATGATGACGCCCGCGACGAGCGGCACGAGCATCAGGATGATCAATAGTTCACCAGTCATGGTCCTAACCTTTCAATTCAGTCAGGGTCGTCGGCGTTCACCGTGTGCGACGCCGTACAGGCGGTGTGCCAGGACCGAGAGGATAATCACCGCGAAGAACGCGCTCGGTGGCGACGCCGATCTCGACGAGCGCCGCGCATTGGACGCAAGCAGGGCGAGCGTCAGGTGCGAGCCGTTCTCCATAAGGCAGTAGCCGAAGATCTGCTTCACGACGTTACGTTGCGTGATGATGCAGGTCAGACCGATGAAGAAATGCGCAAGCGAAATGGCTAACGCAGGCTTGACCTCGACGGCCGCCGGAAGGTCGATATTCTGGACCGCGATGAAGCAGATGGCGACCTCGACGGCGACCAGCACGATCGCCTTGGTTGCCGTGAGCTTCGGCTCGAGTTCGGACCCTGCATCGGCGATCTTCCGCGAGAGGAAGATGATGACGCTCGGCACCACGACGACCTTCGTGACGAAGGCCGTCACGGACCATTCGTACAGCTCGACCGACCCCGTCGTAACGGCGAGGGCCAGGAAGCAGCCGATGAGGACCAGGGACTGAACGATGTAGCCGTATGCCGCCTTGCGAGGCGCCTTTTCCAGCACGATCACGAGCGACGTGATGATGAGGAACGCGCCGAGGATGTTCACTATGGTAAATCCGTCCATGTTCCCCCTCCTAACCAAGCCACGCCGCAGCGATGAAGCTGGAGCAGACGGTCATGACCAACAGAACGACGAAGGCGACCACCATGGCCCGAGGCACGGGCTGGGCGGCGGCGACGGTCTCGGAAGGCTCGCCGAAAAGCACGGAGCCGATCCACTTGAGGAACCAGGCGAAGCAGCCCACGGTCTCGAGCAGGGGCGATGACCACGATGACCATCAACGCAGGATGCCCGCTGTTCGCAGCGGTGATGAAGCTGCCGGCGAAGATGAGCGTCTTGCTGAAGAAGCCGTTCATGGGCGGACGCCCGCGATGGCCAGCGCGGCGAACGCGAACGCGACGCCGAGCAGCGGCTGCTTCTTGAGCACGCCGCGCAGCTGCGGAAGCTATGCGGGTGCCCAGCGTGTGGCTGAACGCACCTGCCGTCAGGAAGAACAGGGTCTTCGCGAAGGCGTGGTTGAAGATGTGGGCGATGCCGCCTCGAGGGCGATGCCGCTGCCGAACGCGTAGAAGCCGAACGCCGGGAAGATGTACGACAGCTGGCTGATGGTCGAGAAGGCCAGAAGGCGCTTCATGTCGGTCTGAGGCAGGGTACATGATGAAGCTGAAGATGCAGGTGATGATCGCACCGATGACGATGACCCAACCCACGGCCTCGGGGATGGCGCCCGCGCTCATGAGCTCGCGGGCCAGCACCGCGACGCCGACCTTGACCATGGATGCGCCATGGAGATAGGCGGACACGGGCGTCGGCGCCTCCATGGCGGAGGGCAGCCACATGTAGAACGGCAGCTGCGCCGACTTCGCCCAGGCGGCGAAGATGACGCCGAGCAGGATGAAGGTCTTCCACCCTTCGCCCAGCTGAGCGATGTCGACGACCGAGAACGATCCGGTCTGCAGGAAGAGCGCGCCGGTCGCCACGTACAGGCCCAGAGAGCCGATATGGGTCAGAATGAGCGCCTTCATGGCGGACTTGCGCGCGGTCGGCGTGTCGTAGTAGCCGATCAGGGCCCAAGAGCATGCACCGGTGATCTCGAAGAACATCAGCTGGCCGATCAGCGTCGAGCTGAAGACCAGGCCCGCCATGGCACCGATGAACACGGTGAAGAACGCATAAGCGGCGGCGGGGCTTATCGGGATGCTCGCGGTTGCCCTCGTTCAGGTAGCCGACCGAGTAGATCGAGATAAGCAGGCCGATGCTCACGAACGCGGTCGCGAGCATGACGCTGACCTTGTCGATGGTGAGCCCCATGATCTCGATGCCGCCGATGACGGCGAGCGTGACATGCGCGCTATCCGCGCCCGACGCGCCGAGACCGATCCAGGTCATGATCGCGCACAGCGTGGAGATGCCGGCGGCCGCGATGCAGATGGCCTTCGCCGCAGGCCTCGGGCACACGACGATGGCAAGCGAGGCGACGAAGGGCACGAGTATGGAGGCGATTGCCAGCATGGCGAGATTACATACCATTCTCAAGCACCTCCCTTAGATTCCGAGGGCGCAGAAGACGAAGGCCAGGACGGCGATGCCGACGACGGCCCAGGTCTGCTTGCCCATGAACTTGAAGCGGACACGTGCGACGAGGTTTTCCACGACGAGGATCCCGAGGAACACGACGGCCATCTTAACCAGGTACACGACCAGGCCGAGAGCCATGGCCGGCACCGTCATCTCGACGGCGCTGCCGAACGGCAGGAAAATCGCGAGGAACCAACTGACCACGAGGATCTGCTTCATGGTCATGGCAACCTTGATCATGCCCAGAGACGGGCCGGAGTACTCGGAAAGAGGTCCTTCCTGCAGCTCCTGCTCGGCTTCCGCCACGTCGTACGGAAGCTTGCCGAGCTCGATGTAGCAGGCGACGGCGAACGCGACGCCCGCGACGGTCACGCCGACGGGAGATGCGACCTGCAGAGATCCGATCATCTCTCCCATGGTGCCCACATTGGTGGTGCCGAGGATCATGGCGGTAGCGAACAGCGCCAGCATCATGGAAGGCTCCACCAGGATACCCACGATGAGCTCGCGGATGCCGCCGATCGAGGCGTAGTTGCCCGAACGGTCGACGCCGGCCAGGCCGAAGAAGAAGCGCGGCAGGGCGAGCAGGTAGATGATCAGGATGATGTCGCCCAGCACCGGGATCGGACAGGCGCGGGTCGCCATCGGCATGCCCATGGCGAGCACGAAGCAGACGCCGACGTACAGGACGGGCATGTAGCGCGATACGAACGTCGAGCTTTCGGTGCGGACGTCGTCACGCTTGAACAGCTTGATGATGTCGTAGTAGTCCTGGAAGATCGAAGGGCCCTTGCGCGTATGGATCTTCGCGCGCAGCCAACGACCGATACCAGAGGTCAAAGGCGCAAGGAGCATCAGGAGCAACGCCTGGAGGATCGCAACGACGATACTCATTATGCGGCACCTCCCATCAAAGCGACGGTCGCGATGAGCAGAGCCACCAGAGCGACGACGATGTAGACGATATAGAGGCGGAGTCGCCGGCCCGATGCGCTGCGAGAGCTTCGCGATACGATCGACGAATGCGGCGACGGGATCGACGAGGCGCTTGTCGCCCACCGTTTCTGGCAACCTTGGCTCCACTGACGAGCGATTCGAACGCCTTTGACGAACTTCGGGGACGTGCCCACGAGCGCGTCGCGCGCGGCATACAGCGGGCCCATGACCCACTTGACCTCGGACGCGAATGTGGTCGCGATGACCGGCATGTCACCTTCGGATTTATATCCGCAGGCCCAGGGGTCGCGACGGACCGAAGAGCCGCCCTTCGCGAACATCGAGCGGATCCCCAAGGCCACGAACACGGCCGCGATCAGAAGAACGGCGACCAGCGGCGTGGAAATGACGCTGTCGGTGATGCCGTTGGTGACCGCAGCGCCGCTCGCGACCGCGACGGCGCTTCCGCCGAGAACGGATGCCGCGACGCCCTCGAGCACGGGCGCGCAGAGAGGTGCGCCCAGACCGAGGAAGATGCAGACGATGGATAGGATGACCATGGAAGCCGTCATGGAGGCGGGAACTTCCTTGGCCTTAAGCGCCGCGTCAGAACGGCCGACGCCCAGGAACGTGACGCCGTAGGCCTTGACGAAGCAGGTCACGGCAAGCGCGCCGGTAACGGCGAGCGCCACGGCCGCGAAGGCGGCGAAGGCCTTGATCATGGTTCCGCCCATGAAGGCCGCGCTGAACATGGCCTGATAGGTGAACCATTCGGACACGAAGCCGTTCAGCGGCGGAATGGCCGAGATGGCCAGGCTGCCGATAAGGAAGCACATGGCCGTGACGGGCATGGCGTGGATAAGCCCGCCCATCTTCTCCATGTTGCGCGTGCCCGTGGTATACAGCACGGAGCCGGCGCCCAGGAAGAGCAGGCCCTTGAACATCGCGTGGTTGAGCATGTGGTAGATGCCCGCCAGAAGCGCGAGGCCGGCAAGCGCGGGCTGGTCCATCGCGACGCCGATGAAGGCAAGGCCGACGCCCAGCAGGATGATGCCGATGTTCTCGACGGAGTGGTAGGCCAGAAGCTTCTTGATGTCATGCTCGCCCAGCGCGTAGACGACGCCGAGCACCGAGGAGACGGCGCCGACGACGAGGACCAGCAGGCCCCACCACAGCATGCAATCGGTGCCGGACAGCAGGTCGAGCCCGACCTTGATGATGCCGAAGACGCCGATCTTGATCATGCCGCCGGACATGAGCGCGGACACGTTGGAAGGCGCCGCAGGATGCGCCTGGGGCAGCCAGGAATGGAAGGGCACCATGCCGGCCTTGCAGCCGAAGCCGAAGAACGCCAGCACGAACGCGAGGGACCCGAGAGCAGGGCCGAAATCGTGGACGCGATAGGCGGCGAACTCGAAGCTGCCGGTCTGGGACGCCATGATGAAATACGAAATCATGATCATCAGGAAGCCTACATGCGCCATGACCAGGTACATGAAGCCGCCTTTGATGGACTGCTTCTTCTGCTCGACGACGACCAGGAAATACGAGGTCAACGACATGAGCTCGAAGAAGACCAGGAACCAGAACGCGTTATCGGCGACCACCAGCACGTTCATGGACGCGATGAAGAGGTTCATGAACAGGCCCATGGCCCGCGGCCGTTTTCCTTGTACTCGTCGAAGTAGGAAAGGCCGTACAGGAACGCCGCGAACGCGAGGACGTTGATGATCGCCAGCAGAAGGCCGGCGATCGGATTGAGCAGCAGGGTGAAGTCGGCGAAGGAAAACGGCGTCGCGACGGACAGACACGTCCCCTGGCCGATAACGCCTTGGAAGCCGGCGAGAACGGCGAGCAGCGCCGAACCCATGCCGAACAGGCACGCGACGACCTTGGCCGCATGGGCGCTCTTGCCCAGGAACAGGGCGAGAAGCCGCCGATGACGGAGACCGCGATCGAGGCGAGCAGGATTGTCATACTCATCTTTGAGCCCCCATCCTCGTGAAGTCATGCGCGTACTGGTCGCTCGCTTCCGCGGCGACGGCGCGCTCCAGGCGCAACGTGGACGTGACCGCAGCCTCGTCGACGTAGCTCAGAGCGTTGGTCGCGCATGCCTTGACGCAATGAGGACCTTCGGGATCGAAGGAGCATAGGTCGCACTTGACGGCCCTGGTGGTGATGCTTCCTCCCATTGCAGCATCTCGCCGCGGGAAGAGGGGAAGGTGGGCGTCGTACTTCACGCCGGGCAACGCCTGCGAGAGAGGTGCCCGAAGGATGGATCGCACCGAACGGGCAGACGACGGCGCACATCTTGCACCCGACGCACGTCTGCTCGTTGATGTGGATCGAGCCGTTCTCGTTGGTGATTGCCCTGACGGGGCACACCTGCATGCAGGGAGCCCCGTCGCAATGATGGCAGGTGACCGCCGCCGACACATCCCTCGTCATGACCAGAGCCAGACGGCCGCTTGCAGCCCGGCCTTCTGATGGCCTTCGCCGCAAGCAGCCTGACACGTTCCACAGCCTATGCATCGATATGTATTTATAACGATGTAGCCATTCATGTCGTTCCTCTTTATTTCGTTACCGTCCCGGATCGGATCAGACCAGCGCTTCGGTAGGGGCGACATCCTGCGCGGAGGCCTCGCCCGCCAGCCAGTCCTTCATGTCCGTATAGAGCTTGCGATAGCGCTCGGCCCAGACCTGGTCTTCGATCTGCTCGACCTGGCATGCGCTGTGCTTGTCCTCGGGTGTGCCGGACAGCGGGTCGGTCACGTGCATCGTGAGCTGGTTGCACTGCCGATCCACCACTGGTAGGTCATGTAGACGGCACCCTTGTTGATGCGCTCGTTGAGGTTGGCGCGGGTGATGACCTTGCCGCGGCGGGACTTCACGAACACGAGATCGTCCTGCGCGATGCCACGGGCCTCGGCGTCTGCCGGGTTGATGTTGACGAAGCCGGGCTCGTCGGCGAGAAGCGAGAGGACCTTGCAGTTGCCCGTCATGGAACGGCAGCTGTAGTGGCCGACCTCGCGGACGGTGCAGAGGACCAGCGGATACCGTCGTCAGGCAGCTCGGTGGGAACCACGAAGTCGGCGGCGAGCAGGCGGGCCTTGCCGTCGGGCTTGTTGAACTTTCCGCCCTTGAACAAGGTCGGGGTGCCCGGGCACTCCAGCGTCGGGATAGGCCACTGCGCGTGCCCCACACCTTCCATCTTCTCGTAGGTCGCACCGTAGAACGACGGGCAGGTCTCGCGGACTTCGTCCCAGATCTCCCTTGGTGTTCTCGTAGTGCATCGGATAGCCCATGCGCGTGGAAAGCTCACTGAAGATCTGCCAATCATGCTTGCATCTGCCCTTCGGAGGAACGGCGGCCGTGAAGCGCTGGAACGTACGGTCGGAGGCGCTGAAGACGCCGTCGTGCTCGCCCCAGGAGGTGCCGGGAAGACGACGTCGGCGTATGCCGTGGTCTGCGTCATGAAGATGTCCTGGCTGATCACGAAGTCGCAGTTCTGCAGGGTTTCTTCATGTCGGCGGAATCGGGCTCGGTCTGCAGCGGGTCTTCGCCGAAGTTGTAGAACGCGTGGATCTTGCCCTCCCTCACGCCGTGGGGCAGATCGGTCAGCTTTGAAGCCGGGCTCGAGGAGAGCTTCTCTCGGGAACGCCCCAGGACTTGGCGAACTTGGCACGGATCGCAGGGTCGTCGACCTTCTGGTAGCCCGGATAGAGCGTGGGCCACATGCCCATGTCGCAGCTGCCCTGGACGTTGTTCTGGCCGCGGACGGGGCGAGGCCGGCGCCATCGCGGGCCGATCTGATTGGCGATGCAGGCGACGGCGGCGATCTGATGGACGGTCTTGACGCCCTGGCGCTGCTGGGTGACGCCCATGCCCCAGCCGATGATGGAGTTCGGGGAGGTGGCGTACATGCGGACGGCCTTGCGGAAGGTCTCGGGGTCGATGCCCGTGATGTCCTGGACGGATTCCGGCGTGTACTTCTTGATGGTTTCCACCATTCGTCGTATCCCACGGTATGGGCTTCGATGAAGTCGCGGTCTTCCAGGCCCTCGTTGATGATGACGTTCGCGAAGGCGTTCATGAAGGCCAGGTTGCAGCCGTTCTTGATCGGCATGTAGATGTCGGCGATGCGGGCGGTCTCGATGAGGCGCGGGTCGGCGACGATGATCTTGGCGCCCTTCTCCTTCGCCTTGACGATGCGGCGGGCGACGATGGGATGGGAGGCGCTGGGATTGTAGCCGAACAGGAAGACGCAGTCGGCGTTTTCCATATTGGGAATCGAGACGCTCATGGCGCCGGAGCCAACGGCATCGATCAGGCCGATGACCGAGGGGCCATGGCAGGTGCGCGCGAGTTGTCGATGTTATTGGTGCCCACGCATGCACGGGTGAACTTCTGCATCACGTAGTTGGCTTCGTTGCCAGGACCGCGCGAAGAGCCCGTCAGCATGATGGAATCGGGGCCGTACTTGGCCTTGATCTCCATAAGATGCTTGGCGGTGAAATCGAGTGCTTCGTCCCAGCTCACGCGCTCGAGCTCGGCGCCCTTGCGGCGACGGATCATCGGGTGCAGGATGCGGGGCGTCAGGATCTTGGTGTCGTTGATGAAGTCGTATCCGCTCATGCCCTTGAGGCACAGCTCGCCTTCATTGGTGACGCCGTTAAGGCCTTCGGCGCCAACGACCCGGCCGTTTTCGACCAGAAGGTTGAGCTTGCAGCCGGCTCCGCAATATGGACATACAGCCATATGCTTTTCCATGGTATTCCCCCTTTTAAACGAGCGCGTACACGGTGGAGTCCATCATGGACTCGTACGACTCTGCGGCAACGCGGCGGCGTTTGAGAGCCATATCCTTCAAATCGTCCTGATCGACGAGACGCAGGCCGTTGGTCGGGCATGCCCTCACGCACCGCGGACCTTCGGGCTCGTCGGCGCACAGATCGCATTTGATGACCTTCGCGACCATCTTGTCCGCGAGAATCAGATCGCCGAACATGACCGGCTCGAGACGCGAAACCACGTCGCATGCGCCATACGGGCATGCCATGACGCAGCTGCGGCAGCCGATGCAGCGTTCCATGCTCACCGCAACGCGATCGCCGTCGTAGTACAGCGCGCCCTGAGGACAGGCGTTGACGCGGGGCGCGTCCACGCAGTGATGACAGGCGATGGGTGCAGACACCGGATGGTTTCGACCAGATTCAGTCGCGGAACAGCAGCGTCCCCCGTTACGTCGTGCTTCTCGATGCAGGCCGCCATGCAGGTCTTGCAACCGATGCATAGCCTTGGATCCGCAACAACACATTTGCTGCTCATCTTTTCCCCCAATTTAGTCTTCGTGTAGCTTTCTTCCACCTCTTGAAGGGGCGTTTCGATTGCGTTTTCTTCCTTCACCTCCTTGATTTATTCATATTTGATATGTCCCTAAAGACCTTTCATATAGTGAAAAGGACTTTTATACGAAGTGAACCATTTATGAATATCTACCCATTACGGGTTTTTGTCAAAGCGGCATTTGCAGGCATTTTTCGAGGTATATTGACAATATATTATTCTTAAGATGATATAACGTATCACGTTCGTGTTTATTTCTTACAGAATGCGTTGTATTTGAAGATGTGGGTACGTATCATATTCGTGATACAATCTTGAAAACATACCGTTTTCACCTTGTTGTTTGCATTTTTGGAAGAAATAAAGTGTCGCCGTTTCGGAAAAAACCGATCGAAGGAGGATGCGATGAGTCGGGATTCGGTCGTCCACGTCAGGATCGATGCGGACCAAAAAGGAAGAGGCCGAAAAAAATTTTCAAGAATCTGGGCACGAGCCTGTCGGAGGCGATCCGCATTTTCATAGCCGAATCCATCAGCAGCACGGCCTCCCTTCCGACCGACCTATAGCGCAGGCAAAGGGGCCATGGAAGCGCAAGGCATCCTCAAGGCATACGGAAGCGACATCGATCGCGAGGCGGAACGCGAATCATGGATCAGGTCATTGGGGTCGAAACATGAAACTTTTAATCGATGAGAGCATCATCCTGCGCTACCTGCTTGCCGACAATAAGCGCGGATACCACCGCGCGTGCGAGGCCATAGCGACGGGCGAAGCGTACACATATCCCGAAATCTACGCGCGCGTGGCCATCCTGCGCGACGTCTACGGCGTTCCCCGTTCACAGATCGGATACGCCCTGATCACCCTTATGAACGACATCACCCTGATCGAAGCGCCCATCGTGGAATACGCGACGCGCCTGTTCGGGTCGAGCCTGCTCGACTACGTGGACTGCCTGCTGATCGCCCGCAACGCGGTCATGAAGCAGAACGTCATGACCTACGACAAGCCCCTGCTTCCCGGATGCTGGCGTCTGGGAAAACCGGCGCCATCCGTGCAAACGTTGCGCCCTGTAGAAGCTATAGAGTATGCTGACTGCATTGAAATTACTGCAGCGCAGAATCACGATGAAATAAAGGGGAGAGACGACGTCGTGAAAAACGAAGGATCGAATAACGCCTCGGGATTCGGCGTTTTCTCGAAAATCAAATTGATAGCGGCAAGCCTGATCGTCGGCCTTGCTCTTGGGGCAACGGGAATCTTGCTCTTCAATGCCCACAACGCGAATGAAGCAGATCAAAGTCCCGAGGCTTCCGTGGTCTTCGATCGAATCACCCAGCAGGACTACGATGATCACGGCATCGCAGCGATATCAAATAGTCGATAAAGTGAGCGATGAAAATGAGATCCTCGGGTCCATTAAGGTTCCCTTCACGGAAAACAGCTTCTGGTATCGATTTGTCGGAACGATACAAGCCGGCGTGGATCTCGACGAAGCCGCATTTGATTCCGACGGCAAGAATATCACCGTTACATTACCGCTTCCTTATATCATCTCGAACACACCGGACCGGGGAGAAAGATGGGAGTGCTCGAAGAGCATAACAACATCCTCAATCCCATCCACGTGGAAGACATCGATGCATTCCAAAAGAAGTGCATCGAAATGAGCCAGGAAGAGGCCAAAGAAGGAGGTCTGCTCGAAGAGGCTCGCGTCAATGCTGAGAAGAACATCACCGGCATGTTCGTCGCAGCATTAGGGAGATGAATGCACCGTCTCGTTCAATTGGCAGGAAAATCCTAAGAACGCTTCGTAGACGATAGGAACGATAGGTATGAAGCACAAGTTCGCAGCCATCATTGCTCATCATCATGCTCGTCATCGCGTTCGATCTACATCAACAACGGGATATTATCCTGGGGGTAGTCCGAACGCCGCACGAAAAGCCAGACAAGGCGCCGTCCCTTTGCAGAAGCAGGGGCAGCGCCCTGTTCTCTCTATAAGAAGCGACCGTCCGAAAGAAGCGGGCCTACTTCTCGGGATAGAACCCGGAGACCCCCTGGTTCAGATTGATCATGATGTTCTTGGTCTGCGTGTACGCCTGGAGGATCGACTTGTGCGTCTCGCGGCCGATGCCGGATTCCTTATAGCCGCCGAACGGAGCGCCCGCCGGAATCTGGTTGCAGGTGTTCACCCACATGCGCCCGGTCTCCACGTTGCGGGCCACGCGCAGCGCTCGGTCGATGTTCTTGGTCCAGACGCCGCCACCCAGTCCGTAATCCGAGTCGTTCGCCATGGCGATGACCTCTTCCTCGGTCTTGAACTTCACGACCACCGCGACCGGCCCGAAGATTTCTTCGCGGGCGCAGCGCATGCCGTTGTTCGCATCCACGATGAGCGTCGGCTTGAAGAAGGTCCCGTTCGCGCACTCCCCTTCCGTATAGGCCTCGCCGCCGCACAGGATCTGGGCGCCCTCTTCGCGAGCGATGTCGATAGGCCTTGACCTTCTTGGCCTGAGCCGCATTGACCTAGCGCCAAGCTGCGTCTCGGGATCGAGGGATCGCCGATCCTCACCTTGTCGAACTGCTCGACGGCCGCCTCGACGAACCGATCGTAGATGCCCTCCCTGCACGAATACGCGGGATCCGGCGCAGCATACCTGGCCCTGGCTGAACAGGATGCCCAGCTGCAGGTCGTCGATCGCCTGCTGAAGGTCGCAGTCGTCGAAGAAGATGTTCGCGCTCTTGCCGCCGAGCTCGAGCGTGGCGGGAATCAGCTCTCAGCGGCGGCCTTCGCGACGGAGAGGCCGACCTCGGTGGAGCCGATGAGGCGAGCTTGCGGAAACCCGCGGTGATCGAGCATGTACTGTCCCGACTTCGAGCCGCGCCCGGTGATGACGTTGACGACGCCTGCGGGAAGCAGGGTCGCCGATGAGTTCGATCAGCACGAGCAGCGAAAGAGGCGTGGACGACGAGGACTTGATGACGACGCAGTCGCCGGCCGCGAGCGCGGGCGCGAGCTTCCAAGCGCTCATCAGGAACGGGAAGTTCCAGGGCACGATCTGCCCGACGACGCCGATGGGCTCGCGCAGGATCAGGCTCAGGAAGCCGCCGTCGAGCACAGAGACCGATCCTTCTTCGGAGCGGAGGACGCCCGCGAAATACCGGAAATGATCGGCGCTGAACGGGACGTCGATGGCGCTCGTCTCGCGAATGGGCTTGCCGTTGTCGAGCGTTTCGATGCGGGCAAGGAGCTCGGCGTTCTCGTCGATGACATCGGCGATCTTCAGCAGGATGTTCGCGCGTTCGATAGGCTCGACCGCTTTCCATGCGGGAAACGCGGCCCACGCCGCCTTAACCGCGGCATCGACGTCTTCCTGCGTGGCATCGGCGCACGTGGCGAGCACCTCGCCGGTCGCAGGATTCTTCGTCTGGAACGTGCCTCCGTCGGATGCGGGCACGAACGCGCCGTTGATATACAGTCCATACGATTCTTTGAGTTCCATGGTTATCGGTATTCCTTCCGTTGTTCGTAGGTGACGAATCGGAGTGTATGAATAGAATGGTGCTATCAAAAGAACCAGATATTGAAAAAGAAATGGAACCAGTTGCATGATCACCTACGACCTGTCCGCACGCGGGCGCACATCGCTCTACGCGTTCCTCTACGAACGAATCCGCGACGACATCATCGCCGGCACGCTGGCCGCAGGGGAAAAGCTCCTCCAAGCGTGCGCTCGCGCAGAACCTGGGCGTCGGCGTGAATACCATAGCCCTTGCATACGGCCAGCTCGTTGCCGAAGGCTTCGTTCAAGCGCAGGAGAAGCGGGGGTACTTCGTGGCGGATGTGCGCGACATCGCCCCGGTCAGCTCGCACCGGCCCGAACGGCTTCCCATCGAAGAGGACGAACCCGGCTGCGTCATGGACTTCCGCGCCAATCGCCTGAACCTCGACAGTTTCCCCATCGATCTCTGGAATCGCTGCATGCGCAAGGCGATGCTGGACGGCGGGACGCGCCTCTATCAGACCGTTCCGTACGCGGGGTTGCCCGAGCTGCGCAATGCCATCGCCGAATACCTGCATCGGAGCCGCGGCATGCATGTGAGCCCCGCATGCATCGTTATCGGAGCCGGAACGGAATACCTGCTCATGAGGCTCTTCGCGCTGTTCGGCGACAATGTGAGCTTCGGCATCGAGCACTGGGATTCAAGAGCTCATCCTCGAGCCTCGAAATTCCATGCGCGCGCCGTCATCGTGCCCCCGAAACCTTCCGACGACCTCTTCGACATAGGCGACGACCTCGATATGGATCGTCTGCGCGGAACCGATGCGCGGCTCATGTACGTTTCGCCCGCGAATCGCTTCCCCACGGGACGCGTGATGCCCGCCTCGACGCGTTCGGACGTGCTGCGTTGGGCTTATGAGAAACCGGGCCGCTACGTCGTCGAAGACGACTACGACAGCGAGTTCCGCTATGCAGGGCGGTTGACGCTCCGCTTTTCGCCGAGGACGGGCGCGATCGCGTCATCTACCTCAACACGTTTTCGAAGACGATGGTGCCTTCGCTGCGCATCGGCTACATGATGCTTCCGCCCGAACTGATGGATGCCTACCGCGACCAGCAGGGATTCTATTCGTGCACGGTATCGAGCTTCGAACAGTTCGCGCTCGCGGAATTCATCGATTCGGGCGCCTTCGAGCGGCATATGAACCGCATGCGCAACTTCTACCGCAAGAAAAGGAAGCGCTGCTGAAGGCGCTTCGGGAAAAGCCCGCTCGCACGCAGGTCGACGATCGAGGAGTACGCGGCGGAACGCACTTCCTCCTCAGGGCGTGCAACCGATCTCAAGCGAACGGACATCACGCAGAAGGGAGAGCGGCTCGGATTGAAGATATCGTTCTTCACCGACTACAGCATCTGCGATATCGACATGCCGGGACAAGTCACGCTCGTCGTCAACTACGCCGCCATCGACCCAGGCAGGGATCGACGACGTCGTCGATCGGCTGTGCCAGGTGTTCGAGCTATAGAAACGTACCGGATCCGGCGTATCCCATAGGCATTTCTTCATTTGTTGTTTTAACAACGTACCTCTGAGGACCTTCGGCCCATAGTGGCCCTCGACGCACGAAAGCATCCAGCCCGGCGCGGATGCGGGGAAGAAGGAAGAAAGAGGTATCTCGCGAACGGCACGCGCCTATACCAAAGACATGCTGGTCGGCGAAATCATTCGCCGCGATCCCCGAAAATATCGCCATCCTCGAAAGCGCCGGCATGGGCTGCGTGGGCTGCCCGGCATCGCAGAGCGAATCGCCTCGATGACGCCTGCATGGTGCATGGCATGAACGCCGCCGAGGTGCTGGACATGCTGAACGGGAGCAACGCATGAGCGCGACCTTGGGACCCATCCATTACCGCATGTACGGGAAAGCCCAGGCGGTCGACGCGCTCGCGCGGCGCATCGCCGCGTTTTCCGATGAGCAGGGCTGGACGGCTGGCGCCGAAGCGCACCTGGATGCGAGGCATCCTCGCCTTGAAGGGCGACTTGACCGGCCATATCGACGTGACCGACATCCATGGCAGCCTGAGCGCGCTCGTCGGCAATGCCGAGGCGGCGCTCGCCTGCGCGTGCGAACCCGTCCCCGACCATATGGAAGAGATTTTTGAAATTCGTGGAAGGAGCTAGGGGCGACAAGCGGACGCGGCTCGATCTTGCCTGACGCATCCCCGCAGGATGCGTGGACGGCCGTCGATGCGCACTGGCTGGACGGCATGCCGTGCGATCGCTTCGTCACCCCTGCACGGCAACTCTCCTGAAGCCGTTTCCTGGACCATCCGGTTGGAACCCCATCCAGCCGCCTGCTGACGAGCAGGTCCGTCGCGCATGGATGGCCGGATTTCCTGACGCCGCACGCATCGCGCTCGAGGCATCCGGAGATGGTTCCTACCGTATCGCCAAGGAGGCATAGGCCATGGCTGTGAATCTTGATGAATTCGAAAACCTGCCCGACACCGCCGGCATGGACATCATCGACGCGATGCTGGCCGAACACGACCGCATCCTGGAAGAGGCGGACGACTTCGAGCGCATGTGCCTCGCGCTCATGACGACCGATGCGTTCGACCTCGCCTCATATCTACGCAAAGTCAGGTTCATCCGCGCGTATGCGGACGCTTCGCACCATAAGAAAGAAGAGGACGTCCTGTATTCCTATATGGTGACCAACCTCGGCCGCATCGCAGAGAACCTCATCCAGCACGGCATGCTGGTCGAACACGACGCAGGACGCATGGCCACCTCGAAGATCGAGCGGGCCGCCCAGGACTACGCCGCCGACCCCACCGACGAGCATAAACTCGAGCTTTTCGTGGTCGATGGAGTACGTGCATCTGATCAGGCGTCACGTTCAGAAAGGAAAACGACGTGGTGTATCCGTTCGTCCCGCAGGAGCCTTTCGGCCGAGGTGCTCGCCGATCTGTCTTCCCAGGCGAACGCCTACGACCCTCAGAGGTAGCCGGATGCGCGCGCAAAGGCGCAGAAGGTGAAGCCCGATCGGGATGCGCTCGGAACGCACAGCTTCATACATAGAAAAGCAGGTCCAAAAGGCCTGCTTTACGTATATGCCCCATCCCCTGAACCGACTCCCGTTTCTGGACACGAAAATGGGAGTCGGTTCACTCAGACGGGGTGATTTCGCTTTCTGCCCTCGGAGCGCTATGCCATACGGCGCTTCATTTCTCGCTCCGGCCAAGGCGGCACCTGCGCTCAAGCTCGCAAGAACCACGAGGACGTACGCGGCAGCGTGCCATCGCCCGTGCGCGGCAGAGCCTCGCCGCAGGCGCATCCGACGTCCTGGATGTCTGCAGCAGAGTCGCCGGCAGGCGTCGATGAGGGCCGAGGGCTTCTGGGGCTTGGTCTGCTCCATCGGATTCGCCGGATTCGTCGGATGCTCCGGATCGGCAGGTTTGGGATACACGTTGGTGAACACCGCACCGACGGCATCGACCTGGGCGCCCAGGTCGACAACCGCGGTCGTGCCGTCGACGGTCTTCGTCATGGACCGCTTCGCCCTGAAAGCTTGCCTTGGCCGTCATCCGTCACTTCGTATGTCAGCGCATATGAGGAGCCATCGTAGGTGCAGGGCGGCAGCACCCTTCGTTTCGGTGATCGTGTACGTATAGGTTCCCGGCAGGGTGAATTCGATATCGCCGAATTCGGAGCTGCCCGCGCCTTCGACCGTAATCGTCTTCGTATCGCCGTCGCTGCCCGCAGGCATGGGGAACGACGCATCGGTGCGCTTCAGCACGAACGAGAAGGTGTCGGGGCTCGAGGGCTTCGGGCCTTCTATCTTCTTCCACCGCAGGATCATGCGTGGTCGGCCGAGGGCGTAGGGTGTTGGTGATGGTTCCTTCCACCGTGGTGCCGCTGCCCTGGATGGACGCGGAATCCGTCGTAATGCGCGATGTCGCCCTCGGTCAGCGTGTGAGCGACGACATTGCCCGCATTCCCTTGTACTTGGGAAGACCCCGGCACGACACCATACGCTGCCGTCGCCTTGTCCTTGACCTGCGGCGCGAAGGCGCTCAGGTCGATGCCCTGTCGGACGTAAGCGTGAGCGCGGGCCGCGAAGGCATCGGGGTCGGGCGCAGTTTGCCCGCATCGTTGCCGTCGTTCCAAACCTTGGTCAGGAGCACATCGGTTCCTGCGAAGGTCGCCGCATTGGTGGCAAGCGTCAATATGGGAGTGATTGCTCGATATCGTAGTCGAGGACGGTATTGAACACGTCGCGCTTGCCATTGCAGGCGGAACCTACCGTGTCGTTCACCGCAGGACACGGCGACGTAGTCGCCCTCATTGGCCCTCAAGGGGCCTGTTGGATTCAGAAGCAGCATATCGGCCTCGGACGGGTCGCCGACCTCGGTGTAATCGCCGGGCTGCGGAGCGGTTCACGTCATACGTTTTGCCGGGCGTTCAGCTTGAGATACTTCACCGCATAGTTGGACGAGGCCGAAAACCGAGGCAAGCTTGAGCGGCACTCGGTCGAGCCCTCGGGCGTGAACGAATCCCAGGTTTGCGGCCCTGGACAGCAGCGGAACGAACAGCGATGTGGAAGAGGCCTCGACGCCGGGACGTTGTTCCTCGGCATGCGGACCGTAGCGGTATCGCCCTTCTGAAGAACGGCGGTGGTGGCCCGCTTGTTCGCCGGGTCGTACGCGAAATCGGTCACGTCGCCGGTCTGCCTGTCCTTCACGGAGAACGTCGAGACGGCGGCGATTTCGGATGCCTGATCGACGGTGATGCCGCGGCCTTCGGACAGAGACACCATCGTCCGCCGGGTTCACCTTGTCGCCGAACAACGCCGTGTACTTATCGGTGTTCCAGTTGCTGCGATCCCACTTCGCGCCCTTGATGACCGCACCGATGTCCTTGAAGTCCTTCGTGGTGAATCCCACGAAGTCGTTGATATGGTACACGCCCTTCGCAGCGAGCTTGTTGGTGCTGACCGTCATGCTCAGCTTCATGCTCTTGATGGAAAAATCGGGCTGGTACTGGCCGCGCGTTCCATCGCCGATGTCGATGAGGGTATTTCCAGACCTTGACTTCGGTTCCGTTCTTGTCGAACGACCCTACGAATTCGGGATCGCCAAGCGTGCCTTCCGTGACGTTCAGATCGCTGTAGGGAAAATCCTTCGGGCATGATGACGTAGAGGACAGGGCTCCTGCAGAGGATTCAATCCCAGTTGCCATCGTTGATGACGCCTTGATCGTGAACGAGTCGCCGCCGTTGATCTGGGTCTTGCTGATGGAGCCCTGTCCGTTGAGCACCTCGGGCGCGCTCGACTTGCCGATGATGGCTTCCCCATCTCCCGGCGCGTCTCCGGTCGTGTACAGCTTGACCGTGGTCTTACGTCGGCATCGGTCCCCTGCTTTCCAGGATCCGTACACGCCGTTGGAGATGTAGCTCCAGCCGTAGTACTCATCGGTCACATGCTTGTTGGAGGGATTCCAGGTGTCGAGGATGTCCTGCATGGGCTTGATGCCGTCGTAGCCGCCGGGAATGGGTCCCAGATCGACTTTGATGGACGTGATGGATGTATTGATATCGAGCCCCAGCGCCGTATTGGTGATGAGCGCCGAAACGCCGGACTTCTTCAGGATGTTCGGATCGGCGGTGCCGCTCGTGCCGTCGGATGCGGTCCAGCGAGATGGCGCCATAGGCCATACCCTCTTTATAGGAAATGGTGACGCCGCGGATGATGGCCGTGTTGCCTTCGTCGATGGTCATCTCGAGGGTCTTCGGCAAGGTAGGAGACGCAAGCTCATTCTTGATGAGATAGGCGCCCAGACGCGTATTGTACGTGTCGTACTTCTTAAGCGCCCAGTTGGGCGCATAGTCGACGAGCGCATGGGTCGTGGTCTTCTCGGGAACCGCGCCGTCGATGACCGTGACCTTCATGGTCGCGCTCTGCGTGCCGGACGTCCTGTCGGCATTCGGCGTGTCGTTCCAGATGGTCTTCTTGAAGTTCTTCAGCGTGACGTCGAAGCACGAGCCGTTGGGACGCGTGCTGTCGGAAGCGACTTTCAGATGGGGCTTGAAGGTCAGGCTGCCTGAATACGAGCCGGGCTCGATCACTCGATAGTGGCGACTTTCGTTGTCGCCGTCTTCCACAGTGCTCACGACCGTGCCGTTCGTCTTGTAGAGGGCCGTCTCCTCGAGACCCACGAGCTCGACGTCTTTCGGATAGATGAGCTGAACCGTGGTCTTGCTGCCGGCTTCGGTAAGAGACGCGCCGCTGCCCGAGTTGGACGCCTCGATGGTGCCGGTCGTGCCGCCTTTGGAGATGACCTCGGTCGCCTGGTCCACGGTAGCCGCTACTTCAGCTCGTCGGCGGGATTGATCGGATAGGAATGCGCATCGACACCGGACGTTTCGTCCGTGCTCAAGCTCACCTTGATGGCATCGGAAATGACCTGGGACGCATCCTGGTTTTCGTACGCATCGTCGATGCGGAAGCGGATTTCGGACTTGGTGTCCACGCGAACGAGGCCGCTCTTGGTCATGTATTTGAGATCGCCGTTCCGACTCTTTTCAGAACCCGCCTCGGATACCCGTATGGAGAGGTTCCCGTGCCCGTCGGCGTCTTCAGGAGCTGCTGAAGCTCGTGTTCGAAATATCGCCCTCGGTGAACGTTGCGCCGGGAAGGCCCGTGACATAGATGCCGTCGCCCAGGCGGACGTTGAGATACGTCGGGGAGAACTGCAGGCCGGACGGAACCTTGTAGCTCACATCGAGGGCGTAGGTGACACCGGCTTTAAGCGCGGGAACTTCGCCCGCCATCAGGTCGGCGACCTGCGTATGCGATTCGGCTTCCTCTATCGTGACGGAGTCGAACGCGAGGCCGGCGGTATCGTCGGCGTAGGCGACGTGCATGCCGCGCACATGACGGCGACGAGCACGGCGGGGCGAAAAACGAGCGCCGCCATGGCTCTTCAATGAGCCCATATGGATTCTCCTGCTGCATTTCGCACGGGTGCCGGAACAGACACGTGAAACCGATAATGCGGTTTCATGGACATGAAGCCGCATTATTGCAATGCCGTACTATAAACGATTACCCGCAAGATGTCAGCGTATTTTTCGTGAACTGGTCGTACGTTGTATAAAAAAGCGAGGCGGCGTCGCGAGGCAGAATGCTCCGCCGAACTTCAAGGACCCCAGCACATCATCACCGCGCGCGTGACTGGCAACGAACGAGATTGCCGAATGCTCTCTTTCGCGGTTTTGTATAAACAAATCCATGAATTACTTCGTTTACTTATAATAAATACGATTTAATATAAATTAAAAAGCACCCATGGCAATTGGAGGCTCAGCTGGAATACAGGGAGCTCTCGAAACTTTACCATGCACATGCATCCACGAGCAGAGATTCCGATCTTTTGGCCGAACTGCATGTGAGGCTGCAGTCCGAATCAACGTTCTGAACGGGCTATATCGCAGGAAATGATGAATTGTTCCTTGCTATGCCGCGAGAAATTACCCTGCTCAGCGAAAAGATACTGCGCACAGAGCGGAAGGTCTCCTTGCGCATGCAAAACATGCCAGGAATCGCAGGGGGAGCTATTCTGCGCGGGCTCGTCCCGACGAGATCGTATCGTCAAACGAAATCGAAGGGGTGCGCAGCACGAAGCGTGAAATAAAAGACGCGTTGAATGCGATGGGTTCGGAGGATTCGGCGCAGAGACGATTCAAAGAGCTCACAATGCTCTACATGAGCATCCTCGACCAGATGGCGAAGCTGCCGGAAGAGCCTGCGGACATTCGCGCAATATACGACCAAGTCATGAATAGAGAGCTGTCTCGCAACGACACTCCGGATGGAACGCTGTTCCGCGCTCATGGCATTGACATCTACAACAGGGTAAAAGTCGTGCACAAGGGCCTTGAACCTGAGAAGAAGATATACGAGGCTATGGCGGCCATGCTTGAAATCGCGCACTCGGAAGAGATTCCTGCACTTACGGTGCTATCGTCTCGCACTATCTGTTCGAGTACGCGCATCCGTTCTATGATGGAAACGGGCGGACGGGAAGGTATCTCCTGCGCTCTACCTGAGCATACCTTTATCCATGGCAACATCCTGTCATTGTCCAGAACGATAGCCGAACATAAAGACGTCTACTACAACGCATTCTCCATCGCTCAAGACCCTTTGAACCACGGCACGAACGACCCATTTCACGTATCAGCTGCTTGGGCTCATAAGCGATGCTCAGATTGACATACTAAACAGACTCGAAAACCGCCCAACGGTCCTATGACCGATTGACGGAAAGCGCTGGACCGTATCAACAGCGACTTGAAGCTCAATGCGAAGAAATCGTCAGCGGTCTTCATGCTCATGCAATATGAAGCATTCGGATTCCTAGGCGACGCACCTCTTGCCGAAAACAGCCCGGCATCTCGATATAGGGCAGCAGATGACTAGAAAATACTTGTCTGATTTGGAAAAATCGGCGTTGTCTGCAGGGCACGCAGACGAAAACCCCGTAACGTTCATGTTGACCGAAAGCTTCAAACAGGAATACGGCATCAAAAGTTCCTGAGTGGCGCATTCCCGCCGACCAACGTCTTGCATGAAAGATACGGAAAGAAGCGCCGCGAACTGCATCGCCGGCGCTTCTTCTGATGCGATATGCCGAGTTCCGACCTCATGTCCCCTGCAGAATCTGATGAAACCGCAAGGACCGATAAGACTCTTTCTTCAGACGCAAAGCGTCCTGTTATGACATCCTACGACGTGCAATGAGAACTACGGAGCCGGCAGCGAGCGCGGTAAGCAGAGCAGCTAGAGGAGCCGCCACACCGTCGCATGTCTTCGTCAGAGAGCCGGACGATCCCGTCTTGCCCTTTGGTCGTATCGGTTGTTCCGCCGCCGGGGCGGGACCTTAGGCCTCTTTTGGTGTTGGTGACGGTGAAGCCCTGGAGGCGTCGCCGGTCACCTCGGAGGAGTAGCCTCCACGGCATCCTCGGCCACGGTGTAGGCGATCCGCCTGCCGCCCTCGAAGGCGGGAAGCCCATCGAGGAGCCCTTCCAGCCGTTGCCGGCGTTGAGCTTGAGCTCCTTGCCGGTGTCCTTGCCGTCGGCGAACAGCCTGATCTTGACCGATGAGGGCGGATCCCATCTTGATCGCCGTTGTCGGTAAGAGTCCCTTTGTTCTCGAACTTCTCGCCAGGAAGAGGCGTGTAGGAGATCTTGGTCTGGAATCGCACCAGCAACCCCTTGGAAGCGGGGATATGACCCAATCCGAGCTTGAATGTCGTGCCGGTAGAAATGAACTGGGGGAGGTACTGCTGGTGACGTTGGTCTGACCGACAAGTTTATAGCTCGTGCCCTGAAGCTGCCAGGTTCCTTCGAACACTTCGAGCGTGCCAGGAATGATAGACACGCCGGGAGTCAGGAGCGTGTCGTCGAGCACGGCATCCGTATATTCCTTGCCGTCCTGATTGATTTTGATCTGCCAGACGCCCTTGGTGGTATCGAAGGCATTCGCCCAGCCAGACTTGATGATGGGCAAGGCCGTTTCAACATGTACCGTGTAGTTGATGGAACCCGCCGGCACCGTCTCGCCGCTTACCACAGGATTCACCGGAAGAACGCCGGAGTGGGTGTGAACGTCGTTATCGATCTGAGCATTCACCGAGAAGTCGCCCGAGATGTCGGACTTGCCTTCCGCATAGCTCGTGGGTGAGGATGTACTTCGTGTTGGTGGGATCGGTCTTGCCTCTGGCGATGATGTTGTCGCCGTCTTTGATCACGAAGTCGGTCGAGCAGCGCTCCCTGAACCCGCTGGCAGCTCTATGGTGGTGGTATCGCCCTCGTGCACCGTGTGGTTGGAAAGAACGTAGCGGAAGTGGATCTTGAACGCCTGCCAGGACCGACGTTCACCGGCGTGGTGCCGGTGGAAGTGGTCATGTGGGCATTCGTGACGACATTCGGAAGCTCGACGCCAGGAGACCTCAGGACGCGACTTGGGCGATATCCGAGATCACGGAATCGGCAGCGTCCGCCTCGACCGGCGGCTTCGCCAGCCGCCTCGTCTTCGTCTGCAAAGCTGCCCATCTTCGTCGACAGGCGCTTCAAGACCGGCATATTCCTGATCGTCCGCATCGTTTTCCTCGGGAAAGTTCAGGCCCTCCGCCGCCTTTTGCAGACGTCATGTCGTCGCTATCCTGCGCGAAGGCCTGCAGAGTCCCTTCGTCGGCATGCAGATGCTGAACGCCAGCATCGCAGCCATGAGATAGCATAGGTTCCTCTTCGTGCGTTTTCCTCCTACCCTTGCAATTCCTAAAGACCACCGAAGATGACATACGCGGCAGTCAATCCGCCGTTGCCCTCTTCTTTACGCGTCAAGTCATGCGATTTTGACCGTACAGTCTACAGAATAATACACTAAAAGCGCTGGAAAATGCCCGTAAATGCGGGTTTTTGTCGGATGAGGGAACGATTCAGAGCGATATGCAGCTCGAACCCTTCCCTACGCAACGAGCGGTAGGCATCGTCGGCTAGAATGAGCATCGGCTTGAAAACGACTGCACCATGAGCGATCCTCAGCGCATCTCGATCCGAATCCAGAGGGAGACCATGATAGACCAGGGAAGCAACATACCCGTCCATACGGTGAAAACTGCCTTTGGATCTTCGCTGGGATACGGAATCGTATGCGGTCTGATGTTCCCCTGATGGTTTCAGCACGTTCCTGCAGGAGATGAGCCTGGCACCACGGCGCGGGTCATTCATTCGGCGCTCTGTTCTTCGCCATGTATATGCCCGACCATGATCCTGACGGCGCTCGACTGCCTCTTCCGTCGGAAGCAGATGCGCCAAGCGCGCATGCGGTCTGCCTTCGCGTGCGTATTCATAGGGAACGTCCTGCTGCTGTTCCATAATCTGGGGATTCATCGATAACGGCTGGATCTACGCCATCGCATCGGCAAGCTGCATCGGATACGGCCTTGCCACGGCCGAGCTCGGCTGGCTCGCCCGCATCAGCCATGCAGCAGGAAGATGCCGAAGAAGCTTCTCCATCCTTAGCATCGTGCCGGCGGCCTTCCTGATAGGCGGCTTGATGACGGCCTTCATCTTCTGGGCGGAAATGGCCCTTCGAGCTGATCTTCGCCCTCGTCTCGACCGTCATAGCGGCTGCACCCCTTTATAAAGGCCCAACCCCAGAAAAGGAGGGACGACGCATCGGGATATCGAGCGCAGGGGCGACCGACTTCATGAAAGCCGTCTCGTACCTGGGGTGTTCTCCTCACGTTCGGAGCGGTCAGCCAAGTGGCGAACGTCACGGACGGCACGTCGCCTTCAATCGAATTCCAGCCGTTGCCGGCATCGTCATCGCTGCGCTGGCCGGCCGTCGTCGGGCATATCCGCCGCCGCACCCTTCCCTATCGAACCTGTACGGAATGCTGTTCCCAATCGTCGCGCTTTCGCTGATCGCCCTTGCCGTTCACGGCATCGGCTGCGCGCTCCGTCGCGATGACCCTCGTGTTCATCGCCTTCTATCTGTCCGGAATGAATGCGCGCGTCATCATCGTGCGCCTGAGCCAGCGCGACAATGTATCGCTGTGGGTGTACCTCAGCGTGGCCTTGGGCATAAGCGGCCTGCTCATCCTTGCGGGAGTGGCGTTCGGGGCCTTCGCGATCGACCGCGAAGATCCTGCCGTCGGCCTTGCCCTCATCTCGCTTATATCGCTTTTCATTCTTGCGTTGAACCCCATCCTGTCATCCTTCCTGGAGAGAAGCGGAAAGGGCGATACCCCCTTCGGTCACGCGAGCGCTTCCCATGATTCCGAGGCACACGCCTCGCCGATGGGTCAGGCTGTCGCGGACGCGCAAGGGCCCGAGGATGCTTCCCTCATCGCCGCATTCGCACACGAGCATTCGCTGACGACACGGGAGAGCGAGGTGCTCATGCTCTTGCGGCAAGGACGGACGCGCACCTACATTGCCGCGGAGCTTGGTCTCTCGCCCAATACCGTCAAGGGGTACATCCATTCCCTCTATCAAAAATCCGAAGCGCACGACAAGCAGGACCTGCTCGATCGCATCGAGCGGTATTCCGAAGAAAAACGCAGGTCGTAGCATACCCCTCCAAAAAGGAGGATGGCCGTTCCTTTTCAGCCCCGACCGCGGCGCGCGTCGTAAACAACCCATTTTGGTGCTACGGGCGAATCCTTTCCAAACACACTGGCCAGGACCCCGGGTTAAGGGAATCCGGAAACCGCCAGCAGAGGAAAGGGAGGATGCTTCATGAAACGCAGCATGGGAAAGAGGGTGCAGGGTCGCGCACCCGAAGGGACTCAAACGATCAAGGCGGCTGAATCCGTGCGGCAAGAACACGTCGCACGTTCGGCCTGGCCTCAAAGAATCACGCGAGAAGATGACTCAGCAACGCGATCTTTCGCGCGCACATTCCTGCTCGGCTTAGGTGCGACGGCGGCGGTCGCAAGCTACGGGCTCGCAGGCTGTGCGCCGAAATCGGAAAGCGCCGCCGAGCGACGGCATGCAGGGCGATGAGTCCTCGCCGACAGCGAAGGGCGACGCCCCCGACACCGTTCAGCGGTCGCCGAAACGCCTGCGAAGAACACCGAGACGAAATCCGCCGACCTCGTCGTCATCGGCAGCGGCATAGCAGGCATGAGCGCAGCCGTGGAAGCATCGCGCGCGGGCGCGACGGTTGTCGTGCTGGAAAAGACCGCCATCACCGGCGGCGACTCGTCTATCTGCAGCGGCAACTTCTACTGCTGCGAGTCCAAGACGCAGAACGAGCTCGGCTACACCGATTACGGCACGCCCGAGGATATCGCCCAGTTCTTCTTCGCGCAATCCGACGAAGATGCCAATATGGATATCTGCCGGCTGGTGGCCGAAAACGGCGGCGCCGCCCTGGACCGGCTCGTCGACATGGGCTGCGAATTCGATAAAAGCCCGGCGACAACGTATCGGACCGGTCCATGCTGTCTAAGACCGGCGGCAAAGGCATCGTCGATGTGCTCGTGTCCGAAGCGGAGAAGAACGGCGCCGAGCTCATGATGGAGACCCGGGCCATCGGGCTGAAGACGGACGCTGGACGCGTGACCGGCGTCATCGCACGTCAAGGCACCACCGAATACGACGATCTCGGCGCGATCCGTGGTGATCGCCTCGGCGGGTTCGATGGACAGGACTGGTCGAAAGAGCTCTACGCTCCCGGAGCCGTCGGCTGGCACACCTTCTCCAGCCCCGGCAACACCGGAGATGGAATAGAGCTCGCGAAGGAAGCCGACGCCCTCATCCTGTTGAAGGGCGGCCTCTCGCAGATCCATCTCGTCGGGAAGAAGCCGCTCGCTTTGAATGACGAGGTCTCGAAGCTGCGTATGATCAATACGGGCATCTTCGTGACGGACCTGGCGTATCGATGCGCCAATGAATCGATGACCAGCCAATTCGACTACTTCATCCCCTTCGTCGAAAGCGGACGAAAAGCAGTTCGCCATCATCTGCGACTCGAATCAGCCTGAAACGCGGCTCGAGCTTCTCAAGCAGGGCGTCGAGAAGGGCGTCGTCGACACAGCCGACACGATCGAGGAGCTGGCGGTTGCGGCCGGCTTGCCGAGCTATCCCCTCGCCAAGACCGTGGAGGCCTACAATGCGCTCTGCGATGCTGGGGAAGACACCGCATTCCATAAGAAGCCGGAGGATCTGCAGCGCGTCGAACAGGCGCCGTTCTTCGCCGTGCAGATCACGCCGAACACGAACGACTCCTTCGGCCAGCTTGCCATCAGCACGAAAGCCGAGGTTCTGAACGGGCAGCGCCAGCCTGTGCCGGCCTCTATGCTGCGGGGACGATCGCGAATGCCGAGCTGTTTTACCTGCGCTACGCGGTAGCGGGGCATCGCTGCATGGGCACCGTCACGGGACGCATCGCCGCGCAATCGGCGCTTGCGGATTCCTGATGCGTGATCCGGCCTGATTCCGACTAACCGAATAGAAAGCTGCCATCTCGCCGGCATTTCAGGGTATTGCATAGTCTGGAATGCCGGTTTTGCGCTGCTGGAGGTTCAAGGGGCAGGGAGGTCTGTTTGACAGCGACCTCACGGAGTCGCACGGCATTGGGACGAAGAGACCCAACCAGGCCGTAAGCAGAAAACCTGAAGAGCGAGACAGTGATGCAAGAGTCTCGCAAAGCGGCTGTTGCAATCCCGCCCGCAAGCGAGTCGGTCTCTGAGGAAAAATGGTTTCGGCGGCCAAACAAAAACCCCGACCCGTTTCTCGCGGATCAGGGTATGAGTTTTGGTCGCGGGGGCTGGATTTGAACCAACGACCTCCGGGTTATGAGCCCGGCGAGCTACCAGACTGCTCCACCCCGCACTATTTGGGCACGCGTAACGTGCGAAAAGATATATTAGCCCCATGGTCGACCGATTGCGAGGAACGCTGCGAACTGCGGCCGTCGCGCACGCCGCATCTCCACAATCGAGCCATCCGCAGGCGCAGCGCATCTGAGACCGAAACACGCACTACCCTTGGCGCATCAGCCTGCTGCACCGGCATGCGACCGATTGCGGAACGCCTCACGCCCGCTGCGCACGCCTCATCTCCACAACCGTCGCTACGCAAGCTCCTTCAACGTGAATTCCCCGTCCTCGTCACACGGCGTAGCTATTCGACCCGTCCTTCGGAATGCTGACGCTTCCCGGGTTCACATACCGGATTCCATCCCGCACCACGTTCGTCTTCACGTGCGTGTGCCCCGACAGAAACGCGCTCCCTTCGGGCAGCGTCGGATGATCGCTTGAGAGAACACATGCCCGTGCGTGCAGAACAGCTGTCGATCGGCGTCCATGATTACCCGCGTAATCCGACTCAAGGAGAGTCGGCACCATCTGATCGACTTCGGCATCGCAATTCCCTCGCACGGCGATAACCTTCCCCGCCAGGGAATTCAGCATCGGAATGACCTCCTTCGGTGCATGTGCAGACGGCAGACCGTTACGCGGGCCGTGATAGACGGGTCTCCAGAAGCACGACGGAATCCGGAGTCTCGGCATCGATGGCATCCATCAACTTCCGACGCCAATGAGCCGATCGTGAATATCGGATGCGATGACGGCTTCATGATTCCACCTTTCACGACCAATCCGATGACGCGCACGCAGACCGTCCAACCGGCAACATTCGCGCGCGCCGCTCATCGCCAGCACGCGTATTAATGAATCCGCTGCTCGTGACAAGATTCCTACACGAGCCGCTATGCTCGCACGCGCCGCCACGCTCAATGGCGACACGCCCGCATGGGGCGCACACGTTCTTTCGGCACGACGCTCGCGGGTCATCATGCCCTGCGTGGGCCGCGCCGTCCTTCGAAGCGGCAGTTTTACGCACCGCCTCGCGCCGAACCTCGTTCACGAGCCAATGGCCTCTTGCTTGCTGTACCTCGAGCTTCTGATACACATGCTTGGTAGGCATCTTAGCGTAGTAGCGCGAGCACCAGCCTTCTACGATCTGCCCAGCGTCTTGTCCCTGCGAGGTGGCAAGCACGTCGAGCTCGCGCGGCGTCAGCCCATGCTCTTCCGCAAAGTTCGGCAAGGTTCCCGGTAGAACGCGTCTTCCATGGCTCGAGCGATACTGCGACGCATCTTCGGCGCCAGCGAACGCGGGGCGCCGGTTCTCGATGCGGCAACCTCGTTCAGCACGCCGCCCGACACAAGGCCGGCTAGATCCTCCTCGGCCTTGTCATTGCGCCTAACTACATCAGGCAGCGGCGCATGTTCGTGAAAATGGTTCGGATCCCTGAAGAACATCGCCGCCATCACCTGCACGAAGACCAGCGCAGAGAAGCCGCCTGCATGCTGATTCGAAGGAAACCAGCATCGTCGCCCCGGCCGCAAGTGCCGCACCAAAGCTGTGCCCGAGCGTCTAAGCAGCCTCGCTCCCGCCGCCGCACCGCCATCCAGCGGCTCAGCCGCACGCATCGCGACGGCAAGAAGCCAGGTCGTCGCCTCGAAAAACCCCGACCGACCGCTGCGGGGCCAGTCGGACGGTACCGCAGCGCTGATCAGAGGCGCAAGCAAAACGCCTGCGGAGACGAACGCAACCCCGATCTGAGCATCTCCTGAATGCCCCACGTATCGCGACGAACGACCAACGCGGCCACGACGGCGAGAAACATGACGGAGAAAACGCCAAGTTACGATGCCCATCCACCGCTCCGCCACGGAAGAACCCAAGCATCAAGGGAGGAAAGTGATCATAGTGACCACGAGCCGACCGGAAAACGCCTCGCGCAACCTGGACGTCCACGACGAGCCGATCGGCTTTATCATCGCCGTCTTTCCTTCGCACAGCCGTCCTGCAAGATGAACGCGCCGATCAGGATTCCGGCCAGCACGAACGCGCACGAAACCGCCATCTGGCCCGATGCGGAAAGCCCGAAGAGGCGGACGCGGCCGCGATCGCGGCATCGAGCACGTGCTCCTGCTGATTCCCGCAATGGACGCACCGCTAAGCGTCGCCGTCGACCTCGACGAAAGACCTGCGCGTACGCTGCAGAGGAAGGAACCGCCTGGAGCTTCGCCAAACACGAGACCCAGAACAAGCAGGGGTCCGGCAAGACCGTGCGAAGCAAGGCCCGCGCGCAAAAACCGAAAGCATCGCGCCGAGAACGGACGCCGCAAGACATCCGGCACTCGGAAAGAAGCAGGATGCGAAGCCCTCTGTCGCGCGCTGCCGGCATCCGAAGGCACCGCAGCCTCGCACGCGCCGACGATGAACAGGCGCGACGATTCCGAAGAACGCGACATAGTCGAATATGGTGGCGATACGCGCGATCGCAGGGGCATTCGGAAGAGGGAGAACGCGTGCAAGCGACGAATCCATGATCCAGATGCCGCGAACGGGCATGCCGGTCCCATGGCCGCCATGGCTGCGATACCCGCGCGACTCGTCCCCTTCATGCCCTCTCCATTAATGCATGGTATGCATAGCACTTATCATCCCAGTTGAAACGGATGATCTATCCGTCATCATCACACCCTCAGGCAATATTACCCATATATGGGTGTATCGTCCACACCTGCGTAGCCTACATTCATGGATGCTGGCGCATGAAATGCCAGCGCATCTCACGGATTCGACCGGGAGGGGTTCGAATGGAAAAACGCAGCGTAGAACGTATTCTCCGCTCCCGGCATGACACGCCGAAGCTTCGTCGTGGGCATGAGCGCCACGGCTATCGCGAGCATAGCTCGGGCTTTCGACCTGCGGCGCGCGAGCACGGTCGGCGACTCATCGGATGCGACCGCGGAAGACTACGACATCGTGATCGTCGGCGCCGGCGGGCGAGGCATGTGCGCCGCGATCGCAGCCTTCGATGCGGGCATCAAGAACCTCGTCATCCTCGAGAAGGCATCAATGGTCGGCGGCAACACGAGCTTCAGCTCGTCGGGCATGAACGCTTCCGAGACCAAGTTCCAGAAGGAACAGCATCGAGGACAGCAACGAGCTCTTCGCTCAGGAAACGCTCGACGGCGGGCACAACACCGGCGACCCCGAGCTCGTCGACTTCATAGTGCGATCATTCCGCCGGCACCATCGACTGGCTCGACGGCCTGAGCATCAGGCTGGACAACATCACGAGCACCGGCGGCATGTCGGTCAAGCGCTGCCACCGTCCCACTGACGGCTCTCCCGTGGGAGCAACCGTCGATGCCCGGCCTTGAGGCGCAGGTCAGGACCGTGACATCAAAGTTGTTAGAACTGCCAGGTCAAGAGTCTCATCGTCGACGACTCCGGCGTCGTGACCGGCGTCATATTCGACAATGCCGGCTCGAAGCGACGTATAACGCCAAAGCGCTGTCATCCTCGCGACCGGCGGCCTGGGTTCGAACAAGGAGCTCATCGCCAAGTACTGCCCCGACCTGAGGACTGCGCCTCCACTAGCCAGCCCGCCGCCACCGGCGGCAGCTACGTCATGGCTGAAGAGGCGGGCGCCGAGCTCATGCAGATGGATCAGATCCGAGATTCATCCGACCGTCGGCCTTGTCGAAGGCGCCGATGGCAGCAAGCCCGCCCGCTCATCGCCGAGGCCGTGCGCGGCGGCAGCGCCATCCTGGTCAACCAGGACGGCAAGCGCTTCTTCGACGAGATGAGCGCGCGCGACAAGGTGTCCGCCGCCGAGCTCGAGCAGCCGGGCGGATACGCCTGGAGGTCTTCGACCAGACCGTCTACGACAACAACAAGGCCGTCAAGAACTGCGATTCCCGCGCCTCGTCGTCACCGGATCCGATCTCGCCGACTGGCCTCTAAGATCGGCGTCGACGCCCGATACGCTGAGCCACCGTCGATGCGTACGCGCCATCACCGCCGAAGGCAAGGAAGACGAATTCAGCCGCACCAAAGGGCGCATCGAATTCGTTGACGGAAAATATTACGCCATCAAGGTGTCGCCGGGCGTCCACCACAGATGGGCGGCATCAAAATCAACACCTCAACGAAGCCCTTCGATGCCGACGGCACCAAGATCGACGGCCTCTATGCGGCCGGCGAAGTGACCAGCGGCATTCACGGCAACAACCGCTATCGGCGAGCAACGCGACTGCGACGTCGCGACGTTCGGCCGTAACGTCGGCGATGTGGTGGCCGAAGCCATCGCGTAACGATTCCAGCCAGACGCTGCTCAACGATTGAGCGCGGTCCATCGCATCGAAAATCGGTGGACCCGCAGCTCTTGATCGAGCTCCCTGACGGAGCCGACTCGCGTCGCGTTCATTCCTCCAGGCGGAGCCGACGGTTCTTTCCCGTCGGCTCCGCTTCGTTCGTTCGACATCGTCAAACTCGCGGTTCCACCGATGTCACAAGCCTCTTGGAAGCCGCTTGCCGCACATGCGGCAATCCCAGCAACGAAGTCGCACGAGCGCCGCCCAAGGTTCTTCTCGCATTACACGTCCGACGGCAAGCCTCCTGCGACGCGCGCTCTCGTCAATATACGCAGAAACAGCTCTGATGGTTACTGGATGCCGAACTTATCGTAGATGTACCGTGCGTCTTGACCGTGTTGTATGAGATGACGAGCTCGTCTTGAATCACCCTGCCGTTTCTCCCTCGCGCAAGCAGAACGAAGACTTCCGTCTCACGCGGCGTCAGGGCCATGCTCCCGAGCAAGCCCTCAGGAAATCCACCAAAGGACGAACGCCCTGTCCCTGCACATCCGCCTCGATACGCGGGCTTGACTCAAGCTTCTCCGCAGTCGCGCTGAAGCTGAATCCTTCATAACGAAGGAATACGAGCGTATATGCGATGAACCGGGCGTGACCAGGCAGTTAAAGGTTGCCAGTTTTGCCACCCGGCAGACTCCGCGAGCATATGATTCGACACCCGCCCATCAGCGCGCCGGCAAGAAACGACGCACGCGAGAAACCGCTCCAAGCAAATGGGACCAGCATGCCGCGCGGGTTCTTTCGCGCGAACGAGCTCAGCGCCAACAGAAAAGCAACGTAAAGCATGGTCGCCGACCTCCAGCAGGTTTCCGCCAAGGGTACCCGAGGGTTTCTGCACGCAGGCACGAAAAGAAGGCCGGCAACGACGAAGAGCACAGCGATCCGAAAACGTACATCCGTACGAACGAGCCGACCGCGAACGACAAGGAATGCGACGAACAATGCCATAAGACCGTTCCGCCACGGAAAGCGGGGGCGCATAGTCGATTCCCCGGAACGTGAGGGCATATCCGTAAGCTATGCGGAAAAGTAAGCATGCAGATGGAGCTGAGGATGGTACAGGGGCAGAAACGAAGGATTGGTCACGGCGATGCTCATCGGCGCATCATCCATGCGTGCTGCATCAAGAATCGCCGACGCGCTCAAAGAAGGCGACGGCCCGCCGCCTCGGTCGCTGCGCTACAAGGCAGAGCGAAATCGCCTGACACGAAGGATAGGACGCGCGCAAAGCGTACGACGCAAGAAGACCCGCAAGCACGCACGCGCCCAGGGAATCATTCGATAAGCGAACCGACGCAGCTACAAAGATAATCGCCGCCACATGACCCGCGAAACTCAGGGAAAGCTCCGCCGTCGCCGTGGCTACCAAAGCATTGAAGTCCTGCGGAACCACGCACCGACCGCAATGCAGACAAGGGGCACAGCGGTGAACATGCCCCGCACGAAGAACCTCGGCCGATGCAGCGCGAAAGCTATCAGAAGGAACAGCAGCGCTTGCATCGTCGTTCCCATATCCTTCTATGTACGGGCTTATCTCGGCTGTGACGGAAGACTTGTTGGTCAGCATCCAGGCGCTCGTCGAATAGGGCAACGAAGCGCTGGAAAACACCAGAGACTCTTGAGGAACGCGAGCTTTGAATCGAACATCTATTTCCTCCATCTGCTACGATCCCGTCGGTATAGAACAGTGCGACAGCAAAGCTGCATAAACCAAAAGTACCCGTATCCACCTCGAAAGCTACGAAATCGTAAAGAGTGGGTGATGCCGCGAAAGCGAGCACGGGACGTATCGTCTCGACGCATCAGGGCGCTTATGGCGCGGAGAAAACGAGGGCCTGAAAGGGCCATGGAGGAGAAGGCATGAGGGGAGACGATTTCGAGACGAGGATTCCTCGCGGAACGGGAGCAGCGCGGTGCTGCCGCGCCGCCCTTTTCCCGGATGCGGCAATCCAGGCCGCGCAATCAGCATCCGGGGACGCCGGACAAGCAGGAAAGACAAGCGGCTCCACGCCTTCGTGGTTGGAGCAGAACCCGAAATCGCCGGAAGGACATCGCCGGAACGAGAGCTGCGGCGATGCTCGTGGTCGGCTGCGGAACGTCCGGGCTGTTCGCTGCATGCTCGGCAGCCGAAAACAGGGCGAAGGTCATCGCCGTGGAAAAAGGAGCCGCAGGCGTCGGCATCCGCGGAACCCTGAGCGGCATCGGCACAGAAATGGCGGGCGAGAACGGCACCGACATCAAGACGACCGATATATGCCATGACATCGCCGCTACTCGGCAAGCTCTGTCATCGGCGCGCGCGGCCGCTCTGGGCGACCAAAGCGCAGAAACCGTTGAATGGTACGGGACTCCGCGTAAAGGCAGGCCGCAATTCGTGCTCTGCAGCGATAACGACCTAAGCGACGAAGAGCGAGTCGGGGTTCTATCGCCATTGGGCAACGGGACATGCGGCCGTCGTGGACGGCAAGACTGCCGAGGATGATGCGGTCTTGACGATGACGCAACCGAACAAGGCGTCGATCTGCGCTACTCCACCGAAATGATCAAGCTTGTGAAGACGGGGATCGCGTATCGGGCGCGATCAGCAGATTCGAAGGCACCTGCAAAGCGAGATCGATGCAGCGAAGGGGGTTATCGTCTGCACAGGAGGATACGCTCAGAATCCCGACGCGCTTTCCGCCCTGCAGCCCTGACACCCTCCGCATCTTCTCGTTTTCAATTCCGGTATGCCGAACGCCATCGGGTCGGGGAATCAAGGCATGCGCTATGGGCGGGAGCGGACTTCGATTCGACGCATGCGAGCATGCTCTTCGACCGCTGCCCTCTTCGGCCCGATCAAATCGCCGGAGAACCGTCCGATGGCATGTTCTGGATGGGGAAGCCAACCGTGGCTCAAGGTCAACCTTGAAGAAATCGGTTCGCCGACGAGTCGGCGCTCGACTTCATCCTCCACGCTTCCGCAACGCCATCCCGGCCACGTACTGCACCATCTTCGATAGCAACTACGTCGATTACATCTATCAGTTCAAAAACACAGGGCTGCTCGCGTATGTTCCCCTTCGAAAACGGAGCTCCGTCAGCGCCATAACCACTTGAGATGGCCCAGGGAGGCATGAACCAAGGCCTCACTGAATCCAGCATGATGCGGCAGGCCGATACGATCGAAGAGCTGGCCGATAAAGCTGTCATCGCTGCGATGCCTTCGCTGCCACCGTCAAACGATACAACGAGATGGTCGCCGCCGAGACGATCGCGACTTCGGCAAGGAAAGCTTTCCGTCTGTCCCCGTGGATACGCCCCGTTCTACGGCATCCGGCAGACCGGCTACATGCTCTGCACCGTGGATGGCATCCCATCGATACGGACATGAGGGCCCTCGATCCGGATGAGCCCATCGAGGGCTGTTCGTGGGGAGGAAACGACTCAGGCAGCTTCTTCAGCCATTCCTATCCTGACCTGGTGCCCGGCCTGGCAGCGGACGATCTGCCACTTTCTGGTCGTCGAGCCGGACGGATCGCCGCGACGGCATAGGAAGACGGTGCGCCGTCACGGTCTCCCCTCCTTCGTGGACCGCGGGCAAAGAACACCTCACTCTGCCCGCGGCTCGCTCGCAATGACAATCGGCCGCACCATGCTCAGTCATGTACGTTTTAGTGCGGCTCCGGTCGGAAGCCTTTCGACACCGATCTGACGATTACCGCCACGAATCTTCGAGGAACAGCCCCTCCTCTGTCGGAGCATACGCATAGCACTGTGCTGTTGCGCTGCACGCTCATGTCTTCTGCATGGCGGTTTTCGCAGGACGTATCCTCCGTAAACGAATCATGAGATTCCACTCACCAAGATTCTCAGTGGTTTGTGACCTCCTCGTCTGCCTCCGTGGCAGTAGGCATTTCGCATCGAAATCCGAGACCGATAAAAGCGCTTCCGTTACCTCGCCCCGCTCGGATGAGGCAATATCCGAACCGACGCTCCATCGGACGGCTGAAGCACGCAGCAAGCATGAGGGCTGCCGAACCATGGTGATGACGAACGCGAAGACTGCGGCATTCTTTTCTCTCGATGCCTTCATGCCCGACCTCCTTTTCAGCATATGTGCTGCCGCAACATACCGAAGGTTCAGCGCGCCCAACCGAGGTTCCTGGAATATGTCGAGGATAGCTGCCTGAATAAAAATTGCGAAGCATTTCCCGTTGCATACAGCCCTTCGATCGGTCTGCCGTCGCGATCGAGAACGTTCGCGTTCGCATCGATGGTCAAAGCCGCTGACGGTTGCGAGGATGACGCTCTGCAGGCACAACGCGTACCAAGGACCTTCGTTGCCGAAAAGGTTTGTTGTTGCCGGTCCAGCGGTAGTAGTCGAGTTCGCGTTCACACCGTCTTCGAACGCCTTGTCATAGCGAGCGATCGTATCTTTAGACCGACCACCTCATCTGACCGGCCTTCGCGGCAAGCTCTTCAATCGTGTCGGCTCGGAAGGGTAACCTCTCTTCATCAAGCGCGATTTGCTTATCGGCGTTTGAACCTTTTCAACGTCTCGCCGAACATCGACTGATTCCAGATGCTGAAGCACGACTTTCCGCGGCGGATCTGCACGTTTACACAGTTCGAAACATATTGGCGAGGATTATTCTCGTTGACGAAACGCTTGCCTTCATCCGTCACGATGATGCCAAGATTCATGGGGCCTGGAAAAATACACGCGCTTTTCGACGAAGGTTCCAGGCGTTGCGTTGCTGAAGTTCATAACGGCATGAGGCAGGCTGTCCATATCCGCCCCGACCTTCAAACCCATCATATGACCGTCGCCAGTGGTTCCCCACGACGGGTTCCACCAGCTCGAAGACTCGTAATCCTCGGGGCGAACCCACGCTTGCATCATCTCGGGGTTGGCATCGTAACCTCCTGTAGCGATGAGCACGCCCCTGCTCGCGTTGATGCGCAGGTAGCTGCCGTCCTTGGCCTTGGCGATGGCGCCAGTGACACGACCTTGACCTTCGCGAATGAGCTGCACGGCAGGAGTGTTGTAGCGGATATCAAGCGCGTCGAACGTCTTAGCCGCATCGCGCAGAGCCCTCACATACATAGAGGCCGAACAGCCAGGTTTTGCTCATGCCTTTCGGCAAGCGAAAAATTCACAGGAATCTGATGACGGGAAACCCGTTGTGGTTGAGCCTGGTCGAACTTATACATCTCAATACCTGAGTCGACCTTATCCATCATGTCCTGCCAGAAGTCGGCCGTTTCTCCGAATGCGCTATGTACGACTCGATGGTTTGAGGATCGACACGCCAGTCCGCAGCACGGAGTATTTCGTCCTTGAGTTGCGTAGCGTCTATCTCAAGACCCTGTTCGACCTGGAATCGGGTACCTACGGCACCGAAACTTTCCCAAGCGCTGCGGCCCTTGCTCATCTTTTCGAGCGTAATGACCTTTGCACCTTCGCTCGCAGCCTTCAGACTGCCGATCAGCCCGCCGATGCCGGCGCCGATAATGAGAACCTCGCGTCTTCTTCCGCAGAAAACTCCGACTCGGGAATCTCGCGATCTTCGAATGCAACCGGACCCCTTTGGACCTGGGCATGTTGCCTTGAGCATAGGTAGCATAGTTGCATCATCGCCAAGCGCCTTTGCATATAGGTTTGCCGCATCCCCGGTCGATTCCGTTTCCTTGGCGAGAGCGCTTGCCGTCGGTTTAGCAAGCATGCATGCACCGGTCGCAGCTATGCCGGAAATACCGATGCCTTTCAAGAATGCTCGTCTTGATAATCCTGATCGTTCCATCCTTTCCCTCCTTCTTCCGGGCATGCACGGCTCCCCTTGCGCCATGCCTCCTTCGCCCTTGATGCAACCGTAAACCCTCGACCAGGTCGAGGGTCAACCTCTCCTGAAACGCATGGAGTGCCCGAGGCGAGAGGTGGGGCATAATGCACTTTATGAACAGACGCTCGAACGACGAGGCGGAGGGGAGAGGCCATGTATCGCATTCGGGAATTCTCGGCAATGACGAGCTTTTCGCAATCGAAAATCCGTTTCTACGAGAAACGCGGGCTTCTGCTCTCACACCGTGAGGAAAACGGCTATCGAGTCTTCACACCCGAAGACGCATTCCGATCAAACGCGTTCCGCATGCTTCTTCAGTATGGATTCAGCATCGAAGAGGCTATAGAGCTTATGGACGCCGATCAAGAAACTCAAAGTTCATACATACGCTGCAAACGCAGCATAAGAAGCTCCTGCACAGAAAGCCGACGTCATCTCTTGTCGTCTAGCTCGCATTCAAAAAGGCACTCACATCTGCGAATTCGGATATCAGCGCTGATTTCGAAGTCGTCACGATGCCTCATTTACTTTTTCGTACGCGCATCGTTGGGAAGTGACTTCAGCATCTCCTGGCAAATGCCTCGGCACGTGCCGAGCTCGTACGACCTGCTGTGCGTAAGCCATTGCGTACGTATCATCAGATACGAGAACCTTATCGATGATTCTCCCGAGGTCGACATCGACTACGCGAATGCCATATCGGAAGAAGACGTCTATCGAGGTCAGCGAATCGAGCAGAGCTTCTTGAGCAAGTTTCGACTGGGAACGTGCGTCCGATTCCGGCGACGGCTGAATCGGACGGAAAGCGTACGAAGATCATCGTTCTCCGAACTCTACGATTATCTTGACACACATGGCTACAAGGCGAAAAGCGATGCGATTATCTTCCCTCGTTCCTCAATCTCGACAGCAAGAACAGCGATATAGAAGTCATCTACGTGCCATCGTATAAACAACTCTAACCTGCCCCTTTGCGGAAAAACTCAAGAAACCGCAATCTTGGGAAACATGCCTGCGAGGAAATATAATTTATGAAGGGAGTTGCATCGGTCGAGATTCCAAGGCTGCCTCGACGATCCGATGCAGGTATGCGCGGCAAAAAGGATGCATCGTGTATACGCCAGCTATCTTCGAGATCAGAGATTCGTCCTCAAGTGAAGGACCTCGGCCAACGCCTACAAGGCGGAGACCTCCCTCGTGCGCATCGAACACGAGATCGCAGGCTCCTCGATCGGCCCGCCCTCATTCAAGCCATCGCCCGTATCGAAGCCATCACGTCGGTGCGCAGACGGGCAGATCCCCGCCATGCGCGACCTTTGCGCTCATCGATATCCTCGGCGATATCGATTCTCGAGATTTCTGCATAGCCGCCAGGTCGATTCCTGCTTCTGCGAACGGGCCGCCACGCTCGATGCCCTGAAACACCTCAATACGCTGAGATGGATCTCGCAAACCGTGCATCCTGGATTCGTCTTCACGCCTGAATTCATACTCGACGTGCATTCGCGGTGCATCTACGGCAAACCGGTCGACCAGACGGGAGCGCGATTCAGGCACAGGGAGTTCATTCCATATCCGACGGCCCCATGAACGGCCTGCGCCCGCCTGCTCCCGCGGACCTGCCGGTCTATATCGACGACCTCTGCCTGTTCATGAATAACGAATGGTTCTCGCCTATAGCGCAATCGGGCTTCATGCATTTCCAATTCGAGTGCATCAAGCCGTTCAAGAGCGGCCGCGACCGCACGGGCAGGGCGCTTTGCCACGCGCTTTTCAAGTCGCGCGGGCTCACGAAGGGCATCATCGCGCCTATCGCTCTCTGGCCGGCCATCAACACGCCCGACCATGCCAAACACCTGCTCCCTTACAGCTTCAGAGATCTCTCGAACGAACAGCGCCTGGGTGAAGCCATGGATTCCTGGACCAATTTCTGCGCCATCAGCCTTGCGGCCGCCGTGGGCATAAGCTCTGATTTCATCGACGTCTACACTCGGCTCGAAGAGAACTGGGAGCGCCGGTTCGGAAAGGTAAGCCGCGGTTCCGCTGCCCTAAGCTCCTCATGCGCCTTCTGCCCGGGTATCCTCTATATCACGGTCGACTTCGCGAGACGTCTTATAGGCAAGGGGCTTTCGGCCGCAACGATGCCGTGGACCGCTTGGTCTCCGCCGGCATGATCAGGGTCGTTGAGAACGATCTGAGCCTCGGCCGCGTTTTCGAAGCGACCGAGGCCCCTAAGCGTGTTCGACCGCTTCTACGATGCCATGCTCAACGACGAGCCCATTTCGCGCGATTCACTCACCGGGCGCTAGCATGGTCTTTCGCGCCAACGTGGCCACGGATGCATAGAACGGCAGCTTCGCGCCCGACCGAACCTCTTCGGCAAACGAGGGAAGCCAGCGTCCAAGATGCTCCTCGCAAAAGCATCGGCACGTTCTTCGCAGTTCGAAAGCCGCCGATTCATCCCCTTGCTCCCACGCCTCAGCCTCTTGCGCGGCGAGCATCGCAGGGAATTCAGTTCGACGGCGATGTGGTCAGGGATATTCGACAAACCGCTCGGGCATGTCGTACCCGCTGGCCACGTACGCCGCACCTCCCTGTTCGGCGGGGCCCCGGAGACGGCCGCGTCCTCGAGTCGTCCCTCGTCGCATGGACCGATTCATACGGCGGAGCAAGCAGTTTTCCCGGCCCTACGAACAACCGATTGTAATCAGCCTCAAGCTTCAGATATGTGGCCTGCTCGTCAAGGGCCGACAGGGTCGCGCGCGAACGACTCCACGTCATCCAGGCCGCACGTATCTCCGAATCGGACATTCTCCAGGATTTCACGTAGCGCTTGCGTCAGTGAGCCTCCTGACCTCGAGCGCGAAGTCGGGCGACGGCTGAAGAAGCAACGGGCAAGAAGCTCGGCGAGCTCGGCGTCGGATTGGGCAAGCGCCGCGTTTTTCGCATACAGGCATGAACACCATCCTCCTATCGAAGAAAGCGGTCCGATAGATCGCCCTCCGCTAGATGCCGCAATCGGCAGGAGCCGACACGGAATGCGCGCGAGAGGGCCTGGCCGGCGGAATGCCGAAGCGCTACCGGCATTCCGCTGGCCGAATGCCCTATCGGGAGGTGGAAACGGATCGCCAGTAATAGACGTTCGGCGCCGTGCCTTCGTGTTCCAGATAGCGCTCACGTCCTTGCCGGAAACGATCTTGGAGACCTCGGATTCCGGATCGTCCAGATCGCCCACGACGATTGCGCGATTCTGGGCAGCACAGCTGGCACATGGTGGTTTCCACTCCGTTGGACAGACGGTGGACGCACATCTCGCATTTGTCTGCCACGCCCGCATCGGCATCGATTGCACGAGCATCGTACGGGCAGGCCGATACGCACGATGCGCAGCCGATGCAGATATCTTTATCAACCACGACCACGCCATCTTCGCGCTTCGACGTGGCACCCACGGGGCACACCTCTATGCAGCTCGGCGTATCGCACTGCTGGCATGGCACGGGGCGCCACATGAATTCAAGCTTCGGGTACGATCCCGTCGGCGTATCGAGCACCGTGGTGCCTTCCGCGTTCAGCACACGAATCCTCTGCAGGTCGTCGGCTACCTTGTTTTCCATCTTGCAGCTTATGGGTGCAGGTGCGGCATCCGACGCAACGATGCAGGTTGATTGCGAAAGCGTACGTAGTCATCCCTCGCACCTCCTATGCCTTCTCGATTTCGACCAGATTGTCGTACGGAGCGAAGTTCGTTTCGAAGATCGCATCCTGTACCGGATTGAGCTCCATCTGAAGCAGATCTCTGTAGTGCCCTTCGGGGAAATCCCTCGGCCACCAGCCCTGGCGCTGGTTCACGCAGCCCGGCTTGATCTCTTCGGTCACCAGAGCCTTCACCTTGTACGACCCGCGTTCGTTGAAGACGCGCACCATATCCCCCGTCCGTATGTCGCGCTCGTGCGCATCGTAGGCGGAGATCTCTATCCACGGCTCGGGGATGACCTCGCGGATCCACGGTAGATTCACGTGCTGCCCATGGGTGGTGTACACGGTGCGTGCGTTCATGAAAGTCAGCGGATAATCCCCGCCATCTTCTTGCGGTTGCTTTCTATGGGCTCGTAGTAGGTGGCGATCTCTCGCCGAAATCGGTCAGGCCTTCGGTGTAGATCTCCGTTTGCCCGACGGGGTCGCATAGCGCTGGCTCGTGAAGGGGATATACGGGTCGTCGAAATTCGCGCGTACGACCTGCTTCTCTTCAAGCTCGTCGAAACTTACGGTATTGAACTCGGGAGCGGCGTTTCTTCGATGGCGAACTTGGCAACCAAATCCTTCACGTCATGCTTCCCACGAGGTCTCGTCGCCTGATCCCGAAGCGCTCGGCGAGCATCTGCCCCACTTCGTAATCGGTCTTCGCTTCGTACAGCGGAGGAATGACCTGCTTCTCATCTGAAGGTAGAAATTCGACCAGGAGCTGATGACCTCGCACGGCTCCCTCGTAATACGAGGTTATGGGAAGCACGAGTCGGACAGGTCGGCCCTCCGTTCATCATCTGCTCGGACGTGATGATGAAATCGAGCTGAGCAATACGTCTCGATCATCTTCACGCCTTCGGGCATCTGCGAGCCCCATCCGTAATTGTTGAACCAGACGAGCTTGACCGGATGCGGCTGCTGGCTCGCACGAGATCCATCCACTGCGTGCCTGGAAGAGGGTCGCTGCACGACCGGGACGAGGAACGACTCCTTCGGGATTCACGCTGAACAGGATGCGCATGAGGGTGCCTCCCGCCCAGTTGACGTTCGCGTGGGGCTTTCCACGTTGCCGGTTATAGCCGCCATCTGAATGGCTGCGCGCGTGGGAAGATGCCCGTTCCAGTATCGATTCGTTCCCTGGCTGATCTGCAGCTTGCTCGGCGTCTCCTCGACGTAGATGCGCGCGAGCTCGACGATGTCCTCGGCAGGCACCTCGCATACGCGCTTGCCGATTCGGGATCGTAGTCCCTGACCGAGTCGACGATGAGCTGGAAAGCCGGAACGAGGCTGCGCTTCGCACCATCGAGCTCGACCTCGTAGCTGCCCGTGAGAGCCGCGTTCTTGGGAACCTCGCACGCTCGGGGACCTCGCCTTGAACGGTCACCGACGGATAGGCGGGCTTCAGCGCGTCGTCGAGAGCGCGACCCGGCCACGGACTTCGCAGACGCATCCCACACAAGATAGTTCGCACCCGACTTCGCAAGTTTGCGGGTTTCAGGGGTCAACAAGGAAAGCGCCGTTGGTATACGTCCTGATGTAGTCGCTGTCGTATGCCTCGTCCTTGCTGATGCAATGCATCATGGACATCATCAAGGCGGCATCGGTGCCGGGACGGATGGGAACCCACCAGTCCGCTGCCGCCGTTCTCGAGAAGCGGGGATCGACGACGATCAGACGGGCACCGGCCTCCTGGGCATCGAAGACGAAAGTGCATCTCCTGCTTGTTCGTCTCCGCATAATTGCAGCCGAACATGATGATGGACTTCGAGCCCACCATGTCTTCCCAGCCCGCGGAGTCCTGCTGTATGCCCATGGTCGGCATCCAACCCATATTGCAGCCAAGGTCGCCCATGATGCCGAAGTTGGTCCATTGGGTTCCGTCATAGGTGTTGGCCATCATGGCCGAATAGCGATGGGGGAATGATGCCGTAATTGCCCACCATCGTGAACCAGGGAATTCGCGGTGGGGCCGTAATGCTCGATGTTGTAGCTCATCTTCTCGTAAATGAGGTCGATTGCCTCATCCCACGAGATGCGCTGCCATTCCCCCGCGCCGCGCTCGCCTATGCGCTTCATGGGGTACTTCACCCTGTCAGGCGAATACACGCGCTGCATCGCATTCGAAATGCCGCCCAGGCAGATGCGATTATAGTTCGTGTCGGGAAAGTCCGCCGGCTCGACCTTGATGATCGTGTCGTCCTTCACGAACGCGTTGATGCCGCAGCTACCCACGCAATTCCGGCGCGCAGGTGCATCGCGCGACCCTGTCGTGGTCGGGCTGCGCCATGCCGGTCGCCGGCGCCTTCTCTTGGTCGGATCCCGCGGAGCAGGCCGTAAGCACCGATGGAGCGATGGCTCCGATACCGGCCGCGCCCGCCAGCTTCAGGAAGCTTCGACGCCGCAGAGACTTCGACCCACCCTCTGTGTTTCGAGACATTGGTGCCACCCTCGAACCTGATAAAGGGGAAGAGAAGCGTCCGCATAGGGGCGGCCTTCAACCGATAGGCAACCCCTTGCTCGTTTCGACGTCCCTCCCCTGTACGTCAAGCCTCACTATGAGAGCCGCGAGAACGCCTTCAAAGAGGATTGCGGTTTTTACGATTTTTCCGTCGAGGCCTGGTTGGGATCATGAAGACACGCGTCTGGACGACGATGCAGAACCTGCCCGAAGATTTCCTGGACAGAAGCCTCTTGCCGCGAGGCCCTTTCTAATGAAAAAGCCTCGCGACACGCCGGGTTAAAGCGTCTTTACGCCCTGGTCGCGATGTAGCAGCAATGGATGCGCGGATTGCGTTCGAAATCGTGCGGGATGGTTTGCTTCGTGATGTCCCTCCAGCGCCACGCCGGCACGTGCCAGCCCCTCGAGATCGGGGCGGAAATTGCGCAGGTTGCAGCTGAACACGACCGTGCCGCCCGGCGCCAGCATGCGCACCGCATACGCGAGCAGGCGCACTATGGTCGCGCTGCACGCTCCATGTGCTCTTCCCATGGCCTTGGAATTCGAAAAACGTCGGCGGATCGACGAAGATCAGATCGTACACCCCGCCGCGCATGCATTCCTCTTCGATCCAACGCAGCACGTCGGCTCTCACGAATCGATGCTCGGGCCCATCGAACCCGTTCAACGCCATATTCTTCCGTGCCCATGCAAGATAGGTCTGCGAAAGGTCGACGGTCGTCGTGGCCTTCGCGCCACCCGCGGCCGCATGCACCGTCGCTGTGCCCGTATAGGCGAACAGGTTCAGGGAACCGCGTGCCCGCAGCCATCTTCCCCACCATGACGCGCGTGTCGCGATGATCGAGGAAGATGCCGGTGTCCAGATAGCTTCCCAGATCGACCTCGAATGCATGGCCTGCCTCCTGCGTGTAGGCCACGCAGCTTTCCTTCTGCTGATCGACATACTGCCCGCCGCCGCGCTCGTGCCTGCGCGTCTTGGCGAACACATGCTCGGCCGGAACGCCCAGCGCGACCGGCACGATGCTCATCACGTCAGCGAAGCGCGCCTGGGCACGTACAGGGTCGATCGTCTTCGGCGCCTGATATTCGGCCACCACCACGTAGCTTTCGCCCGCGCTCTGCCGCACGCCGTCGTATCGATCGATCGCCACCGAGAAATCAGGCAGGGTCGGCGTCGTGAGATTCGATAGCACGACACCCCCGACTTGGCGGCCCGCTACGACGCTCCTTGGCGACCTTGCGCAGGGCGGGCAGCGAACTGATCGGCGCCTTTGTCGCATACAGGCACCTTCGCATCCCGCCCTGTCGAAGGGTCGGGCACGACGATCTCGCCGATGCGCGGCACCGGGCATTCGAGAGCGGCATCATGAGCGAATGCAGCGGTGCTCGATGCGGTGCCGTCGAGGTTTTCAAGAGCCGCCGATCTCCCTGCCGTCCTGCGCGGTACCGGCCGTTTCCCTGGTTCTTTTCTCCGTCATTTACCCCACCAGCCCGAATGCCGTCATGCCGAGCACGATCTGCGTACGCACGCACATCGGATCGGCGCATGCGTCAAGAAACGACGGAATGTCCGCCCGCGCGAGCTCGAGATACCTCGATGAACTCGGTCGGCTCGGTACGGGGCTCTCCCGCCTTTTTCCACCAGCGCGAACACCAAGGCTACGCTTTCGTCGGTCACGCCAAGCGTCGAAAACCCGGGATCTGCGAACCTGAATGCCCGTGTCGGCGTGCCGTCGGCCTCGCGCACGAACGCCAGCCGGTCTCTTCGAAGCTCGCGATCGGCGGCCTCCAGGATGTCCTCGCCCGGCTCCACGAGGCCGGCGGGAAACGCGATCGTCCATGCATTCACGGGGCATCGGAATTCCGGGTCAGCACGAAGGCGCCTGCGCGCGTCACGCCGACGATGCAGACGGCATCGCCGTCTCCCCCGCAACATCCTCGCCCGCAGCGGCAGCGTCAAGAGCGGCGCGATAGACGGCGTCCTTCTTGCGCGATACCGTCTCATAGGTATGCACGCTTCCGTCAGGCAACTCGAAATGCAGGTCGAATTTATTCAGCCAGCCAGGACTCAGCAGATCCGCCTTCATGAGCCGCGGCGTTTCCCGCCCTTGAATTCCATGCGCACGCACGCCTCCTCGCATCGATTCGCTTTCCTGCCATTACTCGCCCACGAACGCCGATCGGCCGACGGCAACGCGGCCGTGCGAAGAGCTATGATCGCGCGGGTCGCAGACAGGCTCGAGCTCCGACGCAAATGACGCCGTGCACGGCAGTCGTAATTTGATGCATCATCAGCTGGAAGTTTGATGCATCAAATTGAATGATGAGGCATGAAAAGCTCTCGGGCGCCGCTGCGACGCGATGCCGCACAATCTTCCGCACGCACCCGCATAGAAGGAGCCCCATGCGCATCGCCGACCTGCCTATAGACGTCCGCGGCGTCATCTTCGACCTTGACGGCACGCTCTTCGATTCCATGCCCTATTGGGAAAACCTCGGCGAAGATTACCTGCGTTCCCAAGGCAAGACGCCCGCTCCCTGACATCCGCGCGCGCAGTTCAAACGTCGCGACGCCTGAAGGCTCCGCCGCCTACCATGAAGGAAGCCTACAGCCTTGAAGAGCCCGTCGAAGAGGTGATTTCCGGCATCGTCGCCGGCATCGAACGCCCCTATCGCGAACTCATCCCCCTCAAGCCCGGCGTGCGCGAGATGCTCGACGCGCTGGACGGCAACGGCATCCCCATGGGCATCGCCACAGCCACCGACTACGACCCTGGCGCGCCGCGCTCGAGCGGCTCGGCGTCTGGAAACTTCGGCTTCCCTGCACACCTGCGGAACCGTCGGATCCGACGAGAACGATCCGCGTATCTTCAACCTCTCGCGCGAACGTCTGGGCACGCCCCTCTCCCAGACCGTCGTCATGAAGATTCCTCCATGCCATAGAGACGGCGAAGCGTGCAGGGTTTCCCATCATCGGCGTGCTCGACCCTGCCGCCGAGAGGGAACGCCGAGCAGATCGTCCGGCTTTCGGATGCCACGATCGCGAGCTTCGTCCGGGCTGTTCTGAGCCGCCTCTTTTCCAACGACTCGACCTTCCGGCATGAAGCCCGGCAGCAATGCGGAGGGTTTCCTGCAAGCATCCCGCGACGCGGCCGCAACGCCGTATAACGGCACGTGCCTCGGGCACGAACACGCAGCCGTCTCCCTCGGGCAGGCGGCGCGCACCGCATCGAATCCATAGAGGAGACCAACCGATGAGCAACTGCCTCGTCGCGCAGTCGGGCGGCCCCCACCGCCGTCATCAATGCCAGCCCTCGCCGGCGTCATACGCGCCAACCAACTCAATCCCGTGTACGACCGCGTCTTCGGCGGCATCCACGGCATCGAAGGCGTCCTTGACGGATCCCTGTGACGACCGGACCGATCTTTCCGGCCGCGATATCGACATTCTCAGCAGACTCCTCGAGCGCCTTGGGCACCTGCGCGCTACAAGCTCCGCGCGGCGATGACAAGGACTACAGGCGCCTGGTGGAAGTCATGGATGAACACGGCATCGACGCTCTGTTCTACATCGGCGGTCAACGATTCGATGGACACCGTGGACGCCCTGTCCGAATGGGCCCAGGCCAGCGGTATTTCAAACGCTCATCGCATCCCCAAGACGGTCGACAACGACCTCGTCCCCGTCGACCACCGCCCCGGCTTCCTGAGCGCTGCCAGGTCGCCATCGAAATCACGTGCATGCCACCCTATCTCGATTACGCCGCCTACACCCGTCCCGAAGTCTTCATCCTCGAAACCATGGGGCGCGACGCCGGCTGGCTGGCCGCGAGCTGCTGCAGCCTGGGCGACGTCGACCTGCTGGTCCTGCCGGAGGTCGACTTCGATGCTCAGGCGTTCTCAATCAGGGTTCAGAAGAAGATGGCGCCTGCAGGGCGAATGCTACATCGTGGTGAGCGAAGGCGCCCACATGCCGACGGCACCTACATCGCCGCAGGCAAGGGCCGCCAACGACGGCTTTTCGCACGCCAGTGCTCGGCGGCGCGGGGCCGGACGCTCAGCAGATCATCCTCGATTCCGGGCATCACGCCCCGCGGCGTGGTGCAGGACCCTGTCGCGCGCCGCGCGCTCCAGCAACTTTCGCGCAAAGCCTCGTGGACGTGACCGAAGCGTTTCGAACTGGGCATGAGCGCGCACTGCGCTCAGCCGATCCGTCGTTCACCGGCAAGGTCGTCGGCATCCGCCACGCGCCTCCGCCGACGGAGCGTATAACGCCGAGTTCTTCGCCGGCCCCGCAAAGCGAATTCGCGAACGCCGTCAGGAACTTCCCACCGAATGGATCCCTGCCCGATTACCAGGGCGACCGAAGCGCTCGACTACTTCCGCCCGCTCATCGAAGGAGGCCCAAGCTCGTCTTCGAGGGCGGCCGTCCGGCGACGCTCGTCCCCTTCAACAAGCGCTAAGGTCGCTCGAGCGTGCACGAAGAGCCGCGGTCTCGAACCCGTCCCACCGCCTTCTACGCCGCCATCGTGTTCCTGGCGGGAGCACGCTATGCGGCATCGCCTCCGATCATCAAGGCGGCCGGAGGCGGCTTCACGTGGCAGCAGACGACGTTCGCCCAGTGCTTCTTCGGGCTCGTCCTGTTCGCCGTCGCCGCAGCCGAAGCGGTTGCACGAAAGGCGCCGGGCACGCGCATAGACCTGCGCGAAGCACTCAGGCTCGTCACGCTCGGCCTGATCACCTGCTCGGTTACGCTGCTTTCAGCACATTCACGCCTCGCTCGTGTCCGCAGACGCCGCGCTCACGCTGCTCTTCCAGTTCGTCTGGATGGGAATCGCGCTCGAAGCCATCCTCGCCCGTAGGCCTCCCAAGCCCGTCGAGCTCGTGGCGACGGTGTTCGTGCTGGCAGGAGCGTATCTTGAAGCGGTCTCGCCGACGAAGGCATCGGCGCCCTCAGCATCGTCGGTCTTGTCGCAGGCGTAGAACGGCCGCCCGCTACACCACGGAACCTCTTTCTCAGCGGACGGATGGGCGTCTTCACGAACTGGGCCGTGCGCGGCCTGTTCGTGAACATAGGCACGATGATTCCCGCGTTCATCTTCTGCCCCGCCTTCTTCACGTCCGGAGCCCTCGCGCACGGCATCGCCCTTCCGGGCTTTCGCTCGGCTCGTCGGGCAGCTGCTGCCCATCGTGCTGCTCGGAATCGCTACGAAGCATCTTCCGCGGGCCTTACGACCATCATGGCATCGAGCGAGCTGCCCGTCGGCATTCTGCTCGCCGTCCTCGTGCTCGGAGAATCGGCGACGCCGCTCAAAATCCTCGGCGTCGCCTTCGTGCTCGCCGGCATCGCCATGACCCAAATTCCCGAGCTTGCGCGCATGAGAAAGACCCCCTGAACGGAATGTTCGGACAAGGATGCCATCGCCTCGATGGATGGCGCAGAATGCCGTCGAGCCCACCCTTCGCAACCTCACGCGCGGGTAACGGATGCGCAAAAGTTCTATGGCTATCCACGATACTGCCTTGCCTTGCCCATAGCCGCGACATTTCCTATAGAATGAATCGATGCTTCGGGGACGCATCTCATCATCCCAGACCACCGCATGCGGTTCTCCCCGAACGACCGAAACGCGAACGCATCGGGATACGGAGGGGCGCGTGGTGCATACATATGCAGCGACGGCCGCATCCGCATGCCGGCCGCGCCTTCGGCACGTCCGATCGTCTCGTTCGTCGTACCCTGTTACAACTCGGCCGCCTATATGCGCACCTGCATCGATTCCCTCGTGCCGGCCCTCGATTGCTGCGAAGCCATCATCGTGAACGACGGCTCCACCGATGCGACGCTGGCCATCGCCCGCGAATACGAAGCGACACACCCCGATTCCATCCGCGTCATCGATCAGGAGAACGCCGGATGGGGCGGCGCATCAACAACGGGCTCGCCTGCGCGCGCGGGACGTATTTCAAGGTCGTCGACTCGGATGACTGGCTCGACGTTCCCGCATTCAATCGGGTCCTCGACGTGCTCAAAGCCCATGCCACGCCCGAGACCGCCTTCGACCTCGTGTTCTCGAACTTCGTCTACGACCATGTGACGGATGGGACGAAGCACGCCATCCGCTACGACGGCCTCATGCCGCAAGACCGGCCCTTCGGATGGGAAGAATTCGGAAGCCGCGCGTCGACCAGTACATCGCGGTCCACGCAACCTGGTACCGGACCGATCTTCTGCGCGAAAGCGGCGTAACCTTCCCACGAACGTCTCGTTACATGGACGGCTACCTCATGTTGCATCCTCTGCCGCTCGTGAAGCGGCTCTACTACGTCAATGCGGACGTCTACCATTACCCTGATCGGCCGCGAAGACCAGTCCATCGGCATCGAAACGGTGAAAAAGCGCATCGACCAGCAGCTTCGGCCACGCGCCTCTGCATCGGCGATCACGATTTCAACCGCCTCGCAGCAGGACCCGCCGATGGCGGAACTCTACGCGCGCTACGTATCGGCCATGATGAGCGTATCGACCATCCACCTGTTCAGCGATCGGAACCCTGAGGCGATCGCGAAGAACCGCGAGCTCTGGGCATACATGAAGCGAACCAACCCCGCCCTGCACGCGCGCGTCGCACGATCGCTCGCCGGCTTTGCGAACCGGCGCACCGCCTTGTTCCGCAAGGCCGCCGTCGCGGTATTCTCGTACGCGCAGAGGAAATACAAGTTTGCTCTGGGCGGCAAACTTTCGACAAAAGGCCTGACATTCGTGAACGCGAGACGCACAGAAGACAACGCAAAGGTCCTCATCGGGCGCGAGGCAGGGCTCTTCCCGCACGGATTTCCCTTCCGAGCCGCCGCGCATCACCGGCCGCCGCTTCAACGCCATCCTCATCGCGCTGGCCTTCGTGATGCTGTTCGGATACCTTTTCATCGCCGATGAAGGCCCTAAGACGCTCGAAGCGGTACGCCGGTTCAACTATTGGTTCCTGCTCGTCGCGTTCGCGGGAATGGCCGTCTACTGGCTGCTCGAATCCATCTGCATGCAGATACTGGTCAACAAGCTGCATCCGGGGTTTTCGTTCCTCAAGACGAACGTCGTCACGATCATCGGGCAGTATTTCAACGGCATCACGCCGCTTTCGAGCGGCGGTCAGCCCATGCAGGGCGTACTACTACCGCCGTCTGGGAGCTTCCGCTCTCCGATGCCATGCCCATGCTGCCTGCCGTTTCATCGTCTACCAGACGACCGTGACGCTCTATTCGTTCATTGTGCTCGCACTGCACTCAATCGTATATCGTCGCAGATAGACGCGCTTATGGCGCTTGTCGTCGTCGGGTTCGTCGGAGGCATCGGACTCGTGGCCGCCCTGCTTGCGCTCGCGTTCGCGCGCAAGTCGACCACACGGTTCGCGCTGTGGGTCATCGGCATTCTGGCGAAGATCAGGATCGTAAGGCATCCTGGAAGCGCACCAAGGAGCACGCGCTGCATTCCATGGACGAGGTCTACGACGGCGTTTCGTTCCTCCTGCACGAGCCGAAGCTGCTCATCAAGGTGTCAGGAGTCACGTTCGTGCAGCTCACCGTGTTCTTTTCTGATATCCTTCGCCATTTATCTGGGCTTCGGGGAAACCGGAAGCGACATCCTGACCGTCATCACCTACCAGGCCTTCGTGTACATGATCTCGTCGTTCGTGCCGCTGCCCGGCGCGATGGGAGCCGCCGAAGGAAGCTACGTGGCGTTCTTCTCGTCCGTGTATTCAAGCAGTTCGCTCGTGGCGCTTTCCACCTTCATCTGGCGCCTGTACACCTTCTACCCGCCTATTGTCCTCGGCATATGGCTGACGGTCCTAATCAATAACCCGCAGCCGTCTCTCGCGCTCATCGTCCGACAGGACGTTCGTGCGGCCTTCAAGGATCTGAGGTCGAAAGCCCTGAAAACCAACGAGAAGCCCGAGAGCCGGCGCCAGGGCAGATTCCTGCGCGGGCCGTATCTCGCCGCGCGCAGGGCGACCGACCGGCCCTGGAAGCCACATCGGCCATTCGCAGATAGCCGACCGGCCCCGGAAGAACGGACCGGCTCTCGTGAACGGCGTGCGCCTGACTCCGGGCGACCTGGATCCCAGGTGATCTGGATCCTAGGCGACCGTCGCCTCGTATCCGGCATCGACGACGGCGTCGATGAGAACCTTATCGGCGACATCGGCGGAAAGGGCGACGGTAGCGCGGTTTTCTTCCAAGCTGACGTCGACCGACGCGACACTCCTCCACCTTCTCGAGCGCCTTCGTCACATGGGCGACGCAGTGCTGGCACATCATGCCTTCGACGTTCAGGGTCTTTTCCATGAAGTTCCTTTCCTTCCGATTCGTGCGCAGGTTCGTCGTCTGCGCGTTTTCTGAACGACCGCATTGCCCGCCGATACCCGGGCCTCATCATCCATCGATGCCGGATCGCATCGGCTTCGGTCGATTCCTCGCCCTGAAGCGACGGCATCGCCCACGCGTCCCTGTATACGCGCATCCTCGGCATGCGGGGACGACTGCGGCGCCTGATCGGTAAAGCGCGGTTTCCACCTGCGCAGACGCAGGGCGTTGCCGACAACGGTCACCGAACTCACGCTCATGGCCGCGGCGCCGATCATCGGATTGATGGTCAGCCCTGCCCAGCCGAAGAATCCGGCGGCGATAGAATGCAGATCACGTTGTAGATGAGCGCCCAGAACAGGTTCTGCTTGATCGTGCGAAGCGTCCGCCGGGGAAAGCTGGATGGCGGCAGGCACATCCATCGAGATCGCTGCGCATGAGCACGATGTCGGCCGACTCGATCGCGATGTCGGTTCCCGCTCCGATGGCGATGCCCATCGGCGCGGGCGAGAGCGGGCGCATCGTTCACGCCGTCGCCGACCATGGCGACTCGGCCTTGATCGGCAAGGCGCGCGATTTCCGCGGCCTTGTCCTGGGGGAAGCACGCCGGAGATGACCTCGTCGACACCCGCCTGGCGCTGGATGGCGGCGGCGGTGCGTTCGTTATCCCCGGTCAGCATCACGATACGGATGCCCATGGCGGAAAAGCTCCCGAATCGCGCGGGCGCTCGTCGGCTTTATGACGTCGGCAAGCGCGACGACGGCCTCCAGGCGCCCTCCGCGCGCGAAGAACAGCGGAGTCGCGCCCTCGTCGGCGAACGATGCCGCCCGAGCGGCGAAAGCCTTCGACCGGAACATCATGCGCATGCATCATCGCAAGGTTTCCCACCAGGCATGACGCCGATCCGATCTGCGCACGCACGCCCTGGCCCGGCACCTGCGCGAAAGTCGTCGACATCTACGCCGGATGCATCGATGCCCTTCTCGGCGGCGTATGCGACCACCGCCTTGCCGAGCGGATGCTCGGAACGCTGCTCGATGGCGGCGATCGTGCCAGCGCCTCTTCGACTTCCACGCCTTCGGACGTCAGGGAAGGCCTGCACGCTCGGACGGCCGACCGTGATGGTTCCCGTCTTATCGAGCACGACCGTCCGCACGGTGCCCGCGATCTCGAGCGATTCGGCCGATTTGATGAGGATGCCATGCGTGGCGCCGCGCCCCGTGCCGACCATGACGGCCGTCAGGGGTGGCAGGCCGAGCGCGCAGGGGCAGGGAGATGACGAGCACGCTGATGGCGAAGTTGAGCGCGCTGGAAAACGGAGCGGCCAGCATGATCCAGACGAAGAGGACGAGCGCCGCGAATCCGATCACGACAGGCACGAAGACGCCGGCGATCTTGTCCGCCGTATTCTGGATCGGCGCCTTCGACCCGGTGGCTTCGTCGACAAGCGCGATGATGCCCGCAAGGACCGTGTCGTCGCCGGTGCGGCGGACCTCCATCGTGAAATATCCCGCGACGTTCAAGGTCGCACCCGTGACCTCGTCGCCCGCAGCTTTGTCCACCGGTACGCTTTCGCCGGTAATGGCGCTCTCGTCAAGGGAAGCGCTGCCTTCGATCACCACGCCGTCGAGAGGCACGCCTTCACCCGCACGCACCACGAGCACATCGCCTATGCGGACCTGCTCGACAGGGACGACCTCTTCAACGCCGCCTTTCAAAACCGTGGCCGTCTTGGGTGCAAGGTCCATGAGCTTGCTCACGGCGTCGGTCGTGCGGCCTTTCGCACGGGCTTCGAAATACTTCCCCAGCGTGATCAGCGTCAAGATCATGCCCGCTGAGTCGAAATAGAGCCCCATGAAGGCGTCGTGCGCGGCTTCCAGATCGCCTGCGCCTCAGGGAAGCGGCCATGACGAACATCTTCCAGATGCTGTAGCCGGTGGATGCCGCCGCGCCGAGCCCGATGAGCGAATCCATGTTGGGAGCACGGTGGAACAGGCTTTTGAATCCGTTGCTGAAGAACTTGAAATCGACGAAGATGATCGGGCGACCAAGACGAGCTCGGCCAGGGCCGTGACCATCATATGCTCGCGGCCAAGGAAGACGCTCGGAAGAGGCCAGCCCATCATGTGGCCCATGGCCAGGTAGAACAAGGGAATGCAGAAGACGAGCGAGATAATGAGGCGCATGCGCGTGCGCTTTTCCTCGGCAGCGGCGCGCGTGGTCGCGGCCTCGTGCGCAAGCTGCGCGGTGCTCTTCCCGCCGGTCGACGCGGACGCGAAAGCCTTGCGCCGAGGCTCGGCCCCGTAGCCCGCCTTGTCGACCAAGGCGGCGATGCGCTCGTTGACGCGCGCGACGTCCTCGGGCGAAAGATCCGGGACGTATTCGACTTCCATGCTGTTCTTCAATGGATTCACGGACACGTCGGCCACGCCTTCGACGGCGCGCGTGCAGGTATCGACGCGTGCCGAGCAGGCTGCGCACGATGCCCGTCACATCGAACGTCTGCTTCATATCCCGCCTTCTTCCTCTTGGCCAACGAGACGGCCCCGACCGAATCGGTGCGGCGACCGCCAACCAGACCGACGCAGCGAACGTTGACCACGTCGACGCGACGGTCCCTAACCGGATCGGTGCGCCTGACGATTCGCTCGCTGCAGCGAAGGGATCGACGACAGACCGTAGGTGCCGGCGGGCCGCGGTTATTTGAACGTGCGTATAGAGATCCATGACCTCGTCGAGTACGTCCGTGTTGCCAGCTTTGACCTGCTCGACGACGCAGGTTTCCAGATGATCGTGCAGGACGAGCTCCGATACGCGCCGCACGGCGGCCTCTGCAGCCGCAAGCTGCATCAGCACGTCGCCGCAGTAGCGGTTGTCGTCGATCATATTCTTCCGCCATTGAGCTGGCCGATCGCACGGTTCAACCGCTTCTTGAGGTCCTCTTGGAACTCAAGGCTCCGCTCGGTGTCTTGTGTCGGCACCCGCATGCATGGGTGCTTGCGGCGTTTTTCTTCTTCATCGGCCATGCGTTCTCCATCTACGTCGTTGTTGCCATGAGGTATATGCACTATACTCTAGCGCGAGGCATTCATGGGGAACGACTACGGAGGGGCGGCCTGCGTCGCAGGTCGATAGGCAGCAGGGCGCTTTTGACACGCCATAGGAGCCGAAGACGCTGCCGAGAGGCGTACGCGCGGCACGCTGCCAGGCGTGAATCGTCTGTCCTCTATCTTGCGACAGCCGATGTCGACCGCCAGGAAATGTGACCCGCCGATCGTCCTTTTCGTAGCGGCTGTCGCCCTGTAAGTGAAAACCCTCTCTACTGCCAAAATATCAAAGCTTAGTATGCCTATGAGGGGTATATTTTTCCACACATATGTTGTAATGACTACATTTCATCTCATTGGGGGCATTTTCATTGTGAATACAACAAAACTAGTGCCCGAGATTCTCTAAACAGCGATTTTTTGTCATCGGCGTCCAATTCGATGGTCGAAAAGGGGCTATACCCCCCTCTCTCTCCTTTCGAGGCTTTTAAAGGATTACCATGCCGACTCGATTACCTTGTCGGCACGGCATAGCCAAGACGCCAACGAGCGATTCTGATTGTCAGTGTCCTTGCGGCATACGAATCTTCATGCTCGGTATGCCCCGTCAATGCAGCGGCTCGTTGCAGCAAGTCGTTATAACGCCTGATGCCGAAGGCAACTCGCCAGATGCGGGATGTCATCCGCTCGCCGCGACTCGTTACGGCAGCTCAGCTGAAACGGGGCGCTCGTCGCACAATTCGCGACAACCCGTTACGGATCGCCATGGCTCGCACGACAGCCTGCCGCAACTCGCCGCGACCCGTTGCGCACTGCGGCTCGCCATGGCTCGTTACTAAAGTTCGCCACGACCTGTTACGACCCGCTATCCGTTCAAAGGCGCCGCATTCTCGACCATGTCGATGAGCTCCTGTTGGGAATGGACGCCGAGCTTCGCATAGATGTTCGCCACATGGGTCTTCACCGTATTGCGCGACAAGACCAGCTTCTCCTGGACATACGCCGCGTTGCGCCCACGCGCGGTATCCCCGATGATCTCGTGCTCGCGCGGCGTGAGTCCACAATCCGATACAGGGGCGGCGCACGAACCCGCCATATCGAAGGTCATGCCTTCGGGAAAGGGTCGACAGCTCCTTCAGGGGCCGTACGCCATCGATCGTCTTTTGAAGCTGAACTCGCTTCGGCACGATCAAAGTTCGCGGCGACGAACGTCACCAGCACCGCAACCATGCCGCATGACAGACAGAGCGGCTCCATCTCGGTATTCATGACGTGGCCCGCGAGGCGCGCGACGATCAATCCCGCCGATGCGACGGCGTCCCTGGCCACCAGCTCAACCGCACCTACGCGATTACAAGCCCCGAGATGCGAGCACGTACCACATGAGCGCTTCGAAGCATTCGCTTCCCGCGTACAGAAGGGCCGGCGGCGAAAGCAGCCGATCCAGAAGGAACACCGCCTTGCGCCAGCATGAGCGCCATGGCGAATCCGTCTACGAACAGCGCGGCAACCTGGTATGACATCGGCGCGGGGTATGGCCGGCAGAAGACGAGCGCCGGGACGATGGCAAAGAGGAACGAGGGAGAACATCGTCTGGACAGGAACCCGTCAGACGCTCCGAGCATGCACGCAGAACCACGCCGGCGAACCTGAACACCAGAATGGCGATAAACAAACCGTGCGTGAGGCGGGAGGAAGGATGAGGTTCGGTGATATGCGATACGACCTGGGGGTCGCTCGTCCTCATGGCGCCGAGAATCTCGAGAGCCGCAGGTCGGCAAGCCGTATACGTAGATACGGCGGAAAGGAGCGACGCAACCATGCATGCCGAAAAGGATGCATGGGAAAACAGGATGCGCAACGCATAGCTCGCGCGAGTACGCGGTCGCGATGGAGGCATGCACGCCCGTGCCCGCAGGCGGCAAAAGCGATATGCCCACCAAAGCACCGTCACCCATCTACTGTAGAAACGACCCGCAGAGATCGCGCCGATAAGCGGCAGAAGTGGATCTGATCTCAAAATGCCCAGCACGATGAGCGCAAAGGCGAGAGAATAGGATGCGAGACGATGCCACCGAGATCGCTGCTCGTCAAAAAGAATCGGACGACGCGACGCCGTGAACGCTATGAGCTGCAAGCGTCGCCACGCCCGCCACTGAGACGCCGCTTCGCGTGCAATCGGAAGTATGGCTGCATAATGGGGGAACAACATGGCGTTCGCGAGCCACACGCCGAAGAACTCGACCATCATCGCGAACGTGCAGCGCAGCCGGATGTAACCCGGCTTATCGCCGACGACCGATCTGACGGTCGGCTTTTCATCATGCGTTCCCCTCCTCCATCGAACACTGACGAGGTATCGCAGAGATGACCGTGCGACAAGAGAAACGCATCCTAGTACCGCTGGGGTGAGAGCCGATGAAGGAAGAAATGGCGTTCATGGGGTGAGTACGAAGCGGACGCCAAGCCGCATGATTCGAATCGTGGGAAGCATTGGCGACAGCCATGAAAACGGCTCACTAATAGATTCAGAGGAATCATGAAAGAAATCGAAGGCATCTACGCGGGGCTTCACTCGGAGCCATGGCAGGTATCGGAGCCGTAGAGAGCCATGGGCCTTGCCGGATGCGCAACGAAAGCCGCCCGACCGCGAACGAGAGGCGTCGTCCGATGCGATGAACGCTTCGGACGACTGGCTGGGAACGGCCCCTGAAATCGCCGAGGCGACATCAGCGAAACCAAGGAAACCGACCTTCTGATCGTCGGCGCAGGCAATGCAGGCATGGCTGCCGCCGCCGTAGCGGCCGATCTCGGCATGGAATTCATGATCTGCGAAAAGATGAAGAGCATTCAGCGTACGCGCCATTGGTTCGGCGCCATCAACACCCGCTACACGAAGGATGCCGGTCTCGAGGTGGACGAAGGGCGCCTGCTCAGCGAGTGGGCCCGCTACGCTTCCGGCCAATGCGACCAGCGTGTCATCCGCGTTTGGATCAGGGAAAGCTCCGATATGGTCGAATGGATCGACCCTATCCTAACCGCAGCTGGCATGACCTGCGAATTCGATACCGACATCGATCATGAGACCGGCGGAACCGGCTACTATGTCGCGCCGATGCAGCACTATTATGCCGGCAAGGACGCCAACGGCGATAGGCTCGAGCGCAATAAGGTCCTGCTCGCTTATATCAACGAGAAGGGTTACGACGTCACCTACGGCACAGCCTCGTCAAGCTCGTCAGAGACGGAGCAGCCGCGTGACCAGCGCGATCTTCAAAACCGGCAGCACCTACGTGCAGGTGAACGCGAAGGGCGTCTTGCTCGCCACGGGCGGCTACGCCAGGCAATGCCGAGTGCTGCGCGCCTGCGACCCGATGGTCGACCGTTGCGTCACCCTGCAGGCCGGCTCCCAGAACGATGTCCGGAGACGGCATCAAGGCCGGCGTAATGGATCGGCGGCCAGAAGGACACGATCGGCGTCCCGATGATCTTCGACCGCGGCGCGGTGCTGCCCGGCCAGGATGCGGGAATCGTCTCGGAAGCGGGCGCGAGCGCCGAGTTCATCGGCACGGACAAAGCAATTCAACCTCAGGGACCAACCGCTCATGAAAGGTCGCACGCGACGGCAGGCGCTTCTGCAGTGGATCCACCCGTACGACTCCTGCTGCTTCGCGGCAGCCGAACATGAGGGCGGCGTCTTCTGCCAGATCTTCGACTCCAATCTGAAGGAAGACGTCAGCGCTTCTCCACGATCGGCTCGCGTCAGAGCCAGATACTGCTCGCCTCCAGCGAAGACAAGCCGCTCGACGAGGATCTGTGCCGACCAGCTCGAGAAGGGCACGATGGTCGAAAGGCCGACACGATCGACGACTTGCCGACAAGCTGGGTTTCTGGGTGAGGCGAAGGAAGCGCTTCCTGGCCGAGGTCGTACATACAACGGTTTCCACGATGCGCAGAAGGACGGCGACTGGCAAGGAAGCCTACCGCCTCTCCGAGCTGCGCGGCCCTTCTACGGCACCTGGTTCGGCGGTGCGTTGCTGACCACCGGCGACGGCCTGCGCATCAACGAGGACATGCACGGGTGCTCGATGCCAAAAGCGAAGCCGATCGAGGGTCTCTATGCCGCAGGCGGTGCTCCGGCAGCATGTGGGCTAACAACTACCCAGAATACATCGTCGGTAGCGCATGCGGACGCTACGCTCACTGCTCGCGCGCCACGCCGTCCGCCATATCGCCGGCGATATCGCATAGCGATCGACCACGCATCTCCGAGCACGCGGCTGCGCCAGCCCTCCATGCGCGGCCGCGCCGTTCCGAACTCCCTCAGAACCTCAGACCGATTACAAATCGAGATCCCTCGACGAAATGGGGATGCGGTCGGGTCCCTCATGTCGCCCTCGTCGCCACGATCCGAACCTCGTAGCGAGAAACGGGCTGCGGCTCAGCCGCAGCCCGTTTCTATAACATCCGAAGGCCGACGACATCAGCCTCCGACGGCATCGACCGCCGACGACGCCGGTCGGAGCTTCCCAGGCGAAAACGCCGCGCCCTCTAATCCGCCGGGCGGTTCTACGCTCGCAGACGTAGCCCTCGGCGATATCCGCGTCGATGGTCACCTTCGCGCCCTCGAGCACGTCGCCTGCGATGATCATGTTCGCGATGCGGTCGACCACCTCGCGCTGGATCAAACGCTTGAGCGGACGGGCGCCGTACACCGGATCGAACCCGTCGATCGCGAGCTGCTCGATGGCGGCAGGCGTCACGTCGAGCGTGATGCGGCGATCCTCAAGACGCTCGCGCACGCGCCCTGAGCTGAAGCCTGACGATGGGCTCCATTTCACTGCGACGACAGCCCGTTGAACGTGATCACGTCGTCGATACGGTTCAGGAACTCGGGCCTGAAGGTCTGGCTCAGCGACTCGTTGATCTTGCGATGAAGCTCGGCCAGCCGCTGGGCGGCGGTGCTCATGTCGGCCTGCATCATGTCTTCGACCATCTTGCCCATGGACTCCTCGGCCTCGCGCGCGCTGTACTCGCGGATCGATTGGCTGCCCGTTCGACGTCGTGATGATGATCGCGTTCTTGAAGCTGACCTCGCAGCCCTGGCCGTCGGTCAGCCGGCCATCGTCCAGAACCTGCAGCAGCACGTTGAACACATCCTGGTGGGCCTTCTCGATCTCGTCGAGCAGCACCACGGTGTACGACCTGCGGCGAACCGCCTCCGGTCAGCTGTCCCGCCCTCGTCGTAGCCACGTATCCCGAGGCGCCCCGATCAGGCGCTGGACGCTGAACTTCTCCATGTACTCGGACATGTCGATGCGCACCATGGCCTTCTCGGTATCGAACAGGGTATTCCGCAAGCGCCTGGCAGCTCGGTCTTGCCGACGCCGGTCGGGCCGAGGAACAGGAAGCTGCCGATGGGGCGATTCGGATCGGAAAGCCCGGCACGGTTGCGGCGAATAGCGCCCGCGACCGCGTGCACGGCCTCGTCCTGGCCGATGACGCGCTCATGCAGACGGTCTTCGAGATCGATCAGCTTAGCTATCTCGCCCTGCATCATCTTCGTGACAGGGATGCCGGTCCATGCGCTCACGACCTCAGCGATCTCCTCTTCGGAGACCTCTTCTTTCAGAGAAATCGCGCCGTCGCCCTGCTTCGCCGCCACCGCGGTTTCGGCCTCGGCGACTCGGCGCTGCAGGTCGGAATACGCGCATAGCGGATCTCGGACGCCCTGGACAGATCGCCCTCGCGCGTCGCCTGCTCCTCTTCGGTATGCGCCTGGTCGATCTCGGTCTTCAGGCGCTGGACGCTTTTCGATCACATCGCTTCTCGTTGCGCCATTCGGCCTTGCGCGCATCCAGCCACTCCTTCGACGTGGCCATCCTGGCGGCACCAGCTCCTCGAACGCTCCTGAGATGCCGCGTCCTCTTCCTTCGCGAGGGGCCTGCTCTTCGATCTGCATCTGCGTGTACTTGCGCTCGGCCTGATCGATTTCCTGCGGCATGGAATCGATCTCGATGCGCAGACGGCTTGCCGCCTCGTCCATCAGATCGATCGCCGTCGGGAAAGGAACCTGTCAGAGATATAGCGGTTCGAAAAGCTCGGCCGCCGCGACGATCGCCGAGTCGGTGATGCGCACGCCATGGTGGATCTCGTACTTCTCTTTGAGCCCGCGCGGGATGGCGATGGTGTCCTCCACCGTCGGCTCGCCGATGAACACCTGCTGGAAGCGGCGCTCGAGGCCGCGTCGCTTTCGATGTACTTGCGCGTACTCATCGAGCGTCGTGGCGCCGATGGCATGGAGCTCGCCGCGCTCGAGGCCGGCGAGACATGTGCCCGCGTCCATCGAGCTGTCGCCCGTGGAACCCGCACCGACGATGGTGTGCAGCTCGTCGATGAACAGGATGATGCGCCCCGCCGACTGCTTGACCTCCGGAGACACGGCCTTCAAGCGGTCTTCGAGACTCACCGCGGTACTTCGCGCCCGCCACCATCTGCCCAAGATCGAGCGCGATGAGTTCGCGATCGCTTCAAAGCTCGTGGGCGTCGCCCCGCGACGATGCGCTGGGCAAGGCCTTCGACGATGGCCGTCTTGCCGACGCCAGCTCGCCGATGAGCACAGGGTTGTTCTTGGTGCGGCGGGGAAAGCACCTGGATCGTCGCGGCGGATCTCGTCCGAGCGCCCGATGACCGGGTCGAGCTTTGCCCTCGCGCGCCATCTGCGTCAGGTTCTGGCCGTGGGTGTTGAGCGCGTCGAGCTCGAGCTTGCTCGACCGATCCGTCACGCGCGCGTCGCCGCGCAGATCGTCGTAGGCCTCTTCCACGCTCTTATGCCGTGACGCCCGCCATGTTGAGGATCTTGCCGCCTGGCCCTTGTCGTCGAGCCAGCGCGATGAGCAGGTGCTCCGCTCGTCGCGTAGCTGTCTCCCATCTTCTCCGCGATCTTCACGGCATTGTCCAGCACCTTTCAGAAGGTTCTGGGTGGGCATGGGCATCCCCGCTGACGCCGCCCGTGACCTTCGGACCGTTCTCGATCGCCGTGTTGACGTTGATCTTCAGCTGCTCGGGTCGGCCCCCGCGCTTGACGATGGCGGAAGGTTGTTTCGCCGGAATCAAGCAGGGGCCTTCAGCAGGTGGATGGAATCGACCTGTTGCGTATCGGCATCGCCTGCGATGCCCATCGCGCTCTGGAACGCCTCCTGGGCGGTAATAGCGAGCTTGTCCAATCTCGTGATCGAACGCCTCCGCTTTGGCATATCTTCTAACCTGCAACGATGCCGCGCATGCTCGAGACCATGCGGCATATGCGAACAGCCACGTCCGCAACCAGGCGGCATCGTCATCGCCCCGCCGCGCAACCTGGGCGTTTCGCATAAGCGCGGCCATGGGGTTCAATAATCCAACCCGCCCATGCCGACCGCTTCGAGCCCGCCGCACCGGAGATGCGGTCTGGGAAGCTGCGCCTGCGGCGCATGAGCGCGGTCACGTCGGCGCGCGTTTCGAGCTCGTGCACGCGGTCGGCGAGACGACGGACCTTCTTATGCAGATCGTCGATCTCGTCGTCGCGCTCGTCGAGGCGCCCCTTCAGATCGAGGATGCGGATGACGCCCGCGAGTTGATGCCCTCGCTCGTCAGCTCGTTGATGAGCTCGAGCCGATCGATATCGGCCTGCGGTACATACGGGTGTTCCACTCGTACGCTGGGGCGTGACCAGCCCCTTTTCTGTTCGTAGATACGCAGCGTCTGGGGATGGACCCCGGCAAGCTGGGCGGCCACGCCGATCATGTACAGCGGCCTGTTCCTATCTTCCATATCCGTCTCCCGTCTGGGCACCGAGACGCGGCACGGACCTGAACGCCCGATGCCTGCTCGGCTTCTTTCAATGCTTCGAAGGCCGCGCGCTCGTGCCGCGGAAAGCGTGCGGGGGACCGTCACGCAGAATCGTGCAGCGCAGAGACCCGCAGGGCACCGCCCTTGACGTTCGGGGCGCCCTGCCGCTCAGCGGGCTGGGCTCCATCACTGCGTTCCGGCAGGGAACCTTGATGCGGACCTTCGTGCCGTCGGGCGCGGCGCGACCACCGAAAGCGCCAGCGCGGCTTCCGAGACCGTGACAGGGAACGTCCATCGTCACGTCGGCGCCATCGCGCGCGTACAGCGGGTGCGAGCCTATCTTCGTGGTGATCAGCAGATCCCCTGCGGCACCGCCGCGCTTTTCCGCCGCACCCTTGCCGTGCGAGGCGGATGCGACCGCCAGTCCACGGCTCCTGCAGGAACGCGCACGTCAGGCGTCTCGGACGAACCGTCGGGAGCTTTTCACGCTCACCTTCTTCATGCAGCCGGAAAAGGCCTCGTCGAACGTCACGTTGAGCGTGAGGTTCATGTCGCGTCCGCGTATCGGGCGCGCGGCTCGGTTGCCCGAAGCCGCCGAAGCCCGCGCCGCCGTACGGCGAGCGCCCGCGTCCGCCGAACCCGCCGAAGATATCGTCCAGGTTCCAGTCGGTCCCGAACGCCCCTTCGCCGCGACGCATGCTTTCAAGGATGTCTTCCCATCCGCCCATGCCGGCGAACGGATTCTGCCCGCCTGCGCCGTGGGGGATGCGCTGCGCATCGGCCGTGCCGTAGCGGTCGTGAGACCTTGCGCTTCTTCTCGTCGCTCAGGACCTCGTAAGCTTCGTTGATCTGCTTGAACCGCGTCTCATCGCCGCCCGCGTCCGGATGATGCGTGCGTGCGAGCTTGCGAAACGCTTTTTGATCTCGTCTTGCGTGGCGCTGCGCGCAACGCCGAGGCGTCTTGTGGTAATCGGGCGTCTGAGCCATGACAACGCCACCTCCTTCTCAGTGTTCGGACATGTATTGAAAAGCGGGCCCGAACAGCCCGCTTCCCCTTCGTCTACTTGTGCTCCGATGCGTCCGGCTCGGGCTCTCTCTTCAGTCCGCCGCTCGAGACGGCGACCATCGCCGAACAGAATGACCTTCGATCCCATGCGATAGCCCTTCTGGTACACCTGCGCCACGGTCTCGTCGGGAACCGACGGGATCGAGCACGGTGGCGACCGCCTGATGGGCGAGCGCGTCGAACGGTTCTCCGACAGGATCGACTGCCTTAAGACCATGCTTCTCCAGAACGCCGGCAAGCTTGGCGCCGATGGCCTTCACGCCGTCGAGCAGGCCGGCCTCGCCGTTCTGCTCGGCATGGAGACAGCGCGCTCGAAATCGTCGAGAACAGGGGACACGTCTTCCATCAGGCGCTCGGTCGCGCTTGCGAATCTGGTCCGTTCTCTTCGGCGGTGCGCTTTGCGGAAGTTGTCCCAGTCGGCCTGAAGCCTCAGGTGCTTGTCGCGCATGGCCGAGGCACTCGCGCGCGCCTGCGCAACCTCTGATCGCTCGTCGCGGAAGCCGGCGCCTCAGCAGGTTCGTCGCCTTCGACCTCGGCGCCGTCCTGAACCCAGGCTTCGACCTCGTCGGCGAAGGACGGCTCGGCGGCGGGAGGCCTCGTCCCGGAAGGGCGGCCTGTTCGGCCGCCTCGTCTACAGGTTCATCGAGTGCCGTCGATGGGAATCTTGCGCGGATCGGAGCTCTTGCCGTCTTCGGTCATGGCTATTTCCCTTCGTCGGTCTTATCGTCCACGACTTCGTAATCGGCTTCGATCGGACCGTCGTCCTGGGCAGGAGCCGCGCCCGCGGCGCCCGGACGCCGACCTCGGCCTGCTGCGCGGGTGAGACGACCTCGGCCAGCGAGTATCCGACCTGCTGCAAACGTTCGCTCGCGGCCTTGATGGCCTCGATGTCGGAGCGGAAAGCGCGCTCTTGGCGTCTTCGATGGCGAACTCCGCCTCCGACTTCTTGTCGGCGGAAACCTTGTCGCCCAGCTCGTCGAGCGTCTGCTGCGTGGCGTTGACCAGGGAGTCCGTATTATTGCGGACTTCGATCTCTTCCTTGCGCTTGGCGTCTTCGTCGGCATGGGCCTCGGCGTCCTTGACCATGCGGTCGACTTCGTCGTCGGACAGCGCGGTGGAGCCGCTGATCGTGATCTGCTGCTGCTTGCCGGTGCCCAGGTCCTTGGCGGAGACGTTCACGATGCCGTTGGCGTCGATGTCGAACGTGACTTCGATCTGCGGCACGCCGCGACGGGCCGCGGGGATGCCGGTGAGCTGGAAGCGGCCGAGCGTCTTGTTGTCGTTGGCCATCTGGCGCTCGCCCTGCAGGACGTGGATCTCGACGGACGTCTGGTTGTCGGCGGCCGTGGAATAGACCTCGGTCTTGCGGGTCGGAATCGTGGTGTTGCGGTCGATCATCTTGGTCATGACGCCGCCGAGCGTCTCGACGCCGAGGGACAGCGGCGTGACGTCGAGCAGCAGGATGCCTTCGACATCGCCGGACAGGACGCCGCCCTGGACGGCCGCGCCGATGGCGACGACCTCGTCGGGGTTGACGGACATGTTCGGCTGCTTGCCGGTCATGTTCTTGACCAGCTCCTGGACAGCGGGCATGCGGGTCGAACCGCCGACGAGGATGACCTCGTCGACTTCACCGGCACCGAGGCCCGCGTCGGTCAGCGCGCGGGAGACGGGCGCCTTGCAGCGCTCGAGCAGGTTGCGCGTGATGCGCTCGAATTCGGCGCGGGTCAGCGTGTAGTCCAGATGGACCGGCTGGCCGTCGACGGCGGTGATGAACGGCAGGTTGATATTGGCCTGGGTGGTGTTGGAGAGCTCCATCTTGGCCTTCTCGGCCGCTTTCCTTCAGGCGCTGGAGGGCCATCTTGTCGGCACGCAGGTCGACGCCTGGTCGGCCTGTGAACTTGGTTGCCAGCCAGTCGATGACGCACTGGTCCCAGTCGTCGCCGCCCAGGTGGTTGTCGCCCGCGGTGGAGAGAACCTCGAAGACGCCGTCCGCCCAGCTCGAGCACGGACACATCGAACGTGCCGCCGCCCAGGTCGAAGACCAGGATCTTCTGATCCTTATCCACCTTGTCGAGGCCGTAAGCCAGAGCCGCGGCCGTGGGCTCGTTGATGATGCGCTTGACATCGAGGCCGGCGATCTTGCCGGCGTCCTTCGTGGCCTGGCGCTGCGCGTCGTTTGAAGTACGCGGGGACGGTGATGACGGCTTCGGTGATGGTGCCGCCGACCTGCTTCTCCGCGTCGACCTTCAGCTTCTGGAGCACCATCGCGGAAACTTCCTCGGGCGTATGGGTCTTGCCGTCGATGTCGATGACCGCACGGCCGTCCTTTGCCGCGCACCACCTTGTACGCGACGGTCTTCTGCTCCTCGGAGGTTTCGGAGAAAGCTGCGGCCGATGAATCGCTTGACCGAAGAAGACGGTGTTCTCGGGGTTGGTGACCGCCTGGTTCTTGGCGGCCTTGCCGACGACGCGTTCGCCGTCCTTGCGGAAAGCCTTCGACGAGACGGCGTGGTGCGGTCGCCCTCGGCGTTCACGAGAATAGTCGGCTCATTGCCTTCCGTGACAGCCATGGCGGAGTTCGTGGTGCCAGGTCGATGCCGGGATCTTTCCCATATGTATCAGTCCTCATATCCGCATCCGCATTCGGGACGCTGGCGGGGGTTCGGTCCGCCGACTGTTTCTGACCTAAATAAAACGCCATAGCTGCCGGCCTGAACAGATTCCGCCGGTCCACCCTTTGGCGCGATGCAAATATATTATCTAGGTAGTGTCACTGTCAAGTTTTCTCATCAAAGTAATCTGACATGTTGCTTAACTGTCAGAAAAAGATGATTTCTTGAGCGTACGCAGCATGGATGCGGAAGGAGGGATTATCGAGAATGCGCACCTGGGCCGGGCATGATACTCTGAAACGCACATGAGGCGCGCCTCTTCCCCTTGCTCGAAAAGAGCTGCCATGATCGAACTCGATGATAAGAAGGTCCTCTACGCGTTCTCTTCCGAACTCGCCCGAGCCCTGACCGTCGAATCGGGCGAAACCGTCCGCATCCGCACGAAGGACTGCTTCGGCAACCAGGTTCGAAGCGAAGCCGACACGCTCGACTCCATCGATTGGGACGCCATCAATCCGCGACCGGACCCGTCTTCGTGAAGGGCGCCAAGGCGGGCGGCGCGCTGAAGGTCGAGATAGAGAGCATCGAGCTCGATGCGAGACCGCTTCCTGCACGGGGAAGGGCGAGGGGCGCCTGCGGCGACCTGTTCGATGCCTGGGCACGCATTTCTGCAAGGTGGACGGCGATTCGCTCGTCTGGAACGATGCGGTCTCCTTCCCGCTCAATCCGATGATCGGCGTCATCGGCGTGGCACCCGCAGGGCGCTCCCGTCAACTGCGGCACGCCCGGCAGCCACGGCGGCAACATGGACAACACCGCCATCACGACGGGCGCGACGCTCTATTTCCCCGTCGCCTGCGAAGGCGCGCTGTTCGGATGCGGAGACATGCATGCGGCCATGGGCGACGGCGAGGTGAGCGTATCGGGCGCGGAAGTGGCCGGCTTCGCCACCGTCACGCTGACCGCCCTTCGAGCTTTCCTGAAAAAGTCCGGTGATCGAAAACGCGACGCGCTCGGCACCATCGCCTCGGCCGCCACGATGGACGAAGCCGCGGAAATCGCCGTGCACGACATGGTTGATATCGTCGCCGAGCGTACCGACATGCCGGAAGCAGACCTGGTCATGCTGTTCTCGCTTGTCGCCGACGTGCAGGTCTGCCAGTTCGTCGATCGAGAAGACCATCCGCTTCGTGGTTCCTAAGAGCGTGCTCGACCAGATCGGGTTCTCGTTCTGAAACTCTGGCGCCCGTCCGCCGGAATCGAAACGGCCCGCCTCCCGGCAAGGGAGCGGGCCGTTCTATCAGCGTTATTCGGCTTCCTTCGCAGGAGGCTCCGCGTCGGTGACCATCAATGCGCAGACATCCTCCGCATAGGCCGCCGGATCTTCGATCGGCAGCCCCTCGACCAGCAGCGCCTGGCCGTAGAGCACGTTCGCATACAGACGCACCTTTTCCGCATCGCCCGCTGCCTGGGCGGCGCAAGCGTCGCGAACACTGCGTGATCGGCGTTGAGCTCCAGCACGCGCGAAGCCTTCATCGGCTCTTCGCCCGGCATCGGTTCTGCGCGAACACCTTCTCCATCTCGAGCGATATCGGGCCCTCGGCGGTCACGCAGGCGGGCGCATCGGTCGAGCGCGACGAGACGACCACCTTCGACACGGCGTCGCCAGCGCATCTTTCATCGCGGACAGGGAGGCCGGCGTTTGTCCTTCGCGGACTGCTCGGCCGCTTCCTTCTGCTCGTCGCTCGCCAGATCGAGATCCCCGCCCGCCACGTTCGCGAACGGCTTCTCGGCATAGTCCTGCATGGCGGATGCAGAACTCGTCGACCTCGTCGGTGCAAAACCAGAACATCGAACCGCTTTCGCAGCACCGACTTCACGACCGGGGTCTTGACCACGCGATCGATCAGGTCGCCGGCGGCGTGATAGAATCGATCCCTGGTCGGCACGCATGCCTTCGACGTATTCATCCAGCGTGACCATTTTTCTGCTGACGGGCCGAATAGAACAGGAGCAGATCGGCGAGCTGGCCCTTCGCCATGCCGTACGAGTGTAGATTCCCAGCTTGATGCTGCGGCCGAAATCGGCGAAGACGCCTCGTAGGGTTTCGCGATCCGTATCGCGCATGCCGGCGAGCTCGGATTTTGATCTTCTTCTCCACGCGCTTGGCGATGGCATGGAGCTGGCGATCGTGCTGCAGCGTTTCGCGCGGATGTTGAGCGTCAGATCGTCGCTTGCCACGACGCCGCGCACGAAGCCGAAAATAATCGGGCAGAAGCTCTTCGCACTTGTCCATGATCAGGACATTCGAACTATAGAGCGCAAGGCCCTTTCTTGAAATCGCGCGCATAGGGGTCGTAGGGGCGGGCGGCTCGGAACGAACAGCAGCGCATCGTGGGTCAGCGCGCCTTCCGCATGCAGAAACCGTGCGCAGCGGATCGAGCGAAGTCGTGGAAGTCCGCCTTGTAAAATTCGGCGTATTCCTCGTCGGTCACGTCAGGCGCTTGCGCTTCAGATCGGCACCATGGAATTCATGGTCTCGAGCTCCGTGTACTGCTCGTATTCCGTCTTGTAGTCGTCGCCGGCATCTTCGGGCTTCGGCAGCGGGCGCGACTTCGAGACCTCCATGCGGATGGGATAGCGCACGTAATTGCTGTATTTCTTGATGGGGTCCTTGAGCGCGTACTGGCTTAGGAAGGAATCGTAATCGGCCTCGTCGGTGGAGGGCTTGAGCGTCAGGATGACGTCGGTGCCATGGCCTGCGCGCTCGGCGGGGGATACCGTATAGCCCTCGACGCGTTGGATTCCCAGGCGAAGGCCTCGTCGGATCCGTACGCCTTCGACACGACGCGCACGTGGTCGGCCACCATGAAGGCCGAGTAGAACCCGACGCCGAACTGCCCGATGATATCAATCGCGTCGGCCGGCGCGGAAGCTTCCGCCGTCGCGCCTTCAGACGCCTCGGGCGCGGAGACTCCGTCGGCAGCGGTTTCGTCGTCCGCAGCGGTTCCGGCGCCGTCCGCGCCGTCACCCGTGCCCTTCGACTTGGGATTCTCGGTCTTGAATTCAAGGCTTCCGGAATGCGCGATGGTGCCCAGGTTGCGATCGAGCTCTTCGGACGTCATGCCGATGCCCGAGTCGGAGACGGTGATCGTGCGGGCATCCTTGTCGAAGGACACGAGAATGCCCAGTTCATCGGCCGCCAACTGAATGTCGGAATCGGTCAGGCTCTTGAAGTAGAGCTTATCGACCGCGTCGGAGGCGTTGGAGATGAGCTCGCGCAAGAAGATCTCGCGGTTCGTATAGATCGAGTTGATCATCAGATCGAGGGCTTCTTGCTCTCTGTCTTGGTGCGCATGGAGAAACGACCTTTCGCGTGACATACCGTTTGGCACTCTTACCCCTAGGTGCCGAAAGCAGATGTAACCCGCGATTCCCCGCGTCAGAAACGTCGCCGAATCGCAACCTTGCCGCATCGGAAGGAACGGGCGCCCAGTCGGCAGAGGATGCCGCAGGACATGGCGGAAGGCGACACGGCGCTTCGGTTCTGGAGATGCCTGGTTTGAGCCTGAAGAGCTTTCCGGCAATTCCTCCAGCCCCCGATTCTTGCATTCCGAATCAAGGGTGCGACGCCGGATCTCTCTACGCGTCCGGCCCCTGCGCGTCGGTCCGTCGCTTCCCGGGCTTGATTCATCGGCCTTCGCCGATCGCCACGCTCTTCGAGCTCGGCGGCATCGAGCCCTTCCAGCGCATCAGGCCGCCGACTCCGCTCCATATGAGCCCATCGCGCGCGGGAACTTCGCGTTCGATGCGCGCAGCGCGCTTTCGGCATCGATGCCGCGCCACCGCTGCGACGTTCACGAGCGCGAACGGGATGTCGCCGAACTCGAGCGCGGCCTCCTCGGGGTCGCCGCCGCGCGATTCCGCGACCTCTTCGGCGACTTTTCGCCATACACCCTGCTCATTGGACCATTCAGACCCGACGGCCGCCGCCGCGCGAAAATCTTCTGCGCCTGCGCGCGCCGGAAGGTTCTTGGGCATCGCGTCCAGACAGCCCGTCGGACGCCCGCGCGGCCGCACGTTCAGAGCTTCTCGCCCGGATCGCCTCGACATCGGCCGCCGTCCCGCATGCGCGCCGCCGAATGCGTGCGGATGGCGGCAGACGAAGCTTGTCGTCAAAGGTCTTTTGCATACGTCATCGATGGAAAAGAGCCTCTTCCTCAGCCATGCGGCTCTGCAAGAGAATCTGCATCAACACGTCGCCGAGCTCTTCGCTGCATGTGGTCGACGTCGCCCGCTTCGATCGCGTCGACGGCCTCGTACCTTCCTCGACCATGTTCGCCGCGATGCTCTCATGCGTCTGCGTGCTGTCCCAAAGGCACCCCGTTTCAGGATCGCGAAAGCATGACGATGGTTTCAACAGGCGTGTCGAGACGCGCGGATGGGTCGAAAGCGTGCGGATGGGATTCGGTCATGGGAGTCCTCGGCGAACGTCGGTCCTCGACGATCTCCGTGATGACGCCCATCGGGCATTCCTCGACGCAGTCGCCGCACGCGATGCACGCCTCTTCGTTCTCGATCGTGACGACGCCGCCTTCGATGGCGAGGACGTCCTGCGGGCATTCGTCCACGCAGATGCCGCAACCGATGCGTTCATCGATTTCAAATACAGGATGAGACGTGATGAGCTCCTTACCCCTTGGTAAAACATGCAGGCCGCGCACCCAGATACGCAAGGGCAGAGCAGCGAAGTGCAAAGATACCATGGGGCACGGCACTGCAGCCTCTGTTGCGAGATTGACTCCGAACGGCATGCCGTGCGTCAGAAGGCCGTCAGCCGAGCCTCGACCTGGTCGCTTGAGGCAACGCCCGGTCGCGCTGCTTCAGCCGATCCGAGGCCAGATCGTCGGAAAAACGAGGGCGAAGGCCGCGACGGGCCGACCGAGCAGCGATCCTTCCGCATCGAGCCTGACCTGGCTGCGGTGAGGCTTCTTCAAAGGCGCGCCGCCTGCTCGTCGAGCACGACGAGCCACGGATCGAGCGCTTCCACGAGCCTGAACGCCTCCGCCGCTGAAAATCCGCCCACGGAAACGAACGATGCGGCGTCGTATCCGATCCGCGGGCAGACGCACGGATCGCTGATTTCGCGGCATCGGAAGGCGTTTTCCATGAAAGCGCCGCGGTGGGCGTCCGGGTCGCCCTCGATGGCCGCCGCGTAAGGGCGCCAGGTCGCGATCGCGTGCACGGGAAAACGTATTGCTTTTGCGAGAGGTTTTCCTCCGTTTTTCCTTTTATCACGTTCATCTGCTGGTTCAAGGAGCACAATGGCACTCATCCGACAGCAAAGGCAGCCATGTGCACCAACAGGGAGTCAACACCGGCCAGTTCGAGCAGATGATCGAACAGATCGACGACCATCTGAAGCTTGAGCGCCGCTGGACCCATAACCTCGGCCACACCGCCGGGCGACGCCGGCTTCGCGACCGTGTCGAGCTGCATGAAGCCATGTCCGCGATCGACGACGTGCGCGCGCTCCTCGACGAAGCGAAGGATGCCCTCGAAGACGACGCGAGCACCGCAGCCCGGCGTGACCGTCGAACTGGTGTAGGCATGGGGCGCGACTTGATGAGGGTTCTCGGTCGCGATGCCCGGGGACGTTCTGGTCCGAATTCGATAAGCTCGTCGCCACGCGCAGGGCTCGCGAGAACCGCAGCGAAGTGGTGCGCGACCTCGTGCGCGAAGCGCTGCCCGGCCAGGCGAGGCGGCGAGCCCGGCGAAGGGTCATGGGCACGCCCGAGCGATCGTCTTCAACCATCACGCGGGCGACGTGCGCGAAAGCTCGATTCCATCAGCGACTACCTCGACCAGATCATCACGAGCGTGCATGTGCATATGCGACCGCCGAGAGCTCTGCGCCAGAGGTCGTGATCCTGCGCGGCGAAACCGACGTGATCAGGCCATATCAGCCTGATCACTCGGCACTAAGGGCGTCCTGCACGGCAACCTGGCCATCACCGCCACGGGCGGAATCTCCTCGGCCTCGACAGCGACGCGCGCGCATAGGGCGCGATCGCGTCCATGCGACGACGATGCAGCCGACCACGACGAGACGCCCTTCACGCGCGGGTTCAGGCGCAGGGAACTTCAATGCCGCAGGCTACGGAGCAATCGCGTCCGACCAGGGACTCGCAGAGACCCGCAACGCCCACCCGCGCGTCCGCGTGCACGGGTCCGCACGCAAGTAACGCATGGAAGAGGCCGGCGGGCCTTCAAGGGGATTATGAGAGGCGCTTGACATACGCGTCCATGGCATCGTCCAAGGCGTCGGATTCCGTCCGTTCGTCTATCGGGCCGCAAAGCATAACCTTATCGACGGATGGGTCTTGAACGGCATCGACGGCGTGCGCATCCACGCCGAAGGAGAAGCATCCGATCTGGACGATTTCGTCCTGGAGCTTTCGAGCACGCTCCGCCGCATCGCGCGTCGAAGAGATCCTGCTCGACGAAGTTCCGCTCGAGGGGCTTCGATTCCTTCGAGATCCGCCATTCGGACGAAACGTCCTCCGATGCGACGACGCTCATCTCTCCCGACCTTGCCACCTGCGACGACTGCATCCGCGAGCTCTTCGACCCTGACGACCGGCGCTATCGCTACCCGTTCATCAACTGCACGAACTGCGGGCCTCGCTACACGATCATCGATGCGCTCCTACGACCGCCGTCCACGTCCATGGCGGCGTTCCCCATGTGCCCGGCCTGCGCGCAGATGCCGCCGTCCGCCGACCGGCGCTTACCACGCCCAGCCCGACGCCTGCTTCGACTGCGGTCCCCATATATTGGAAGGAAGCGGCCGACGCCGCGACGCCCGCGGATGCAGACGTGCATGAGAACGCGGATTCGGGCGCACGAACCCGGACGCTGCGCGACCGGCATCCCGAACTCGAATGGGGAAGCGACCTGGCGGCAAGCGATGCCATCATCGAGCGAGGCCTGTTCCTGGCTGCGACGGACGCATCCTCGCCGTCAAGGGGCTCGGCGGTTCCATCTGGTCTGCGATGCCGCGATCCTGAAACCCTTGCCGAGCTCCGGGCGCAAGCGCCAGCGAGGAACGCCTTCGCCGTCATGGCGCCTTCGTTGGACGCCAGTCCGCGCATGCTGCGCCGTGTCCCCTGAAGAAGAACGCCTGCTCGTAAGCCCGGCGCATCCCATCGTGCTGCTCAGAAGAAGCCCGGCGCCGTCTTCGCCGCGGGGCTCGCCGACGATCTCTCCGAGCTCGGCGTCATGCTCCCCTATACGCCCCTGCAGCACCTCATGCTTGCAGAATTCGGGTCGATGCTGGTAATGACTTCGAAATGTGCGTGACGAACCCATCCAGACCGACGACGAGGCCGCATGGAAGGCCCTTGCCCGGCATCGCGGACGCCTACGTCGGCGGCGACCGCGCCATCGAGGACCCGCTTCGACGACTCGGTCGCGCGTCATCCGCGTGGGGAGGCGATGCCGCCGTGCGGCTCGTCGCGACGCGCGCGGCTTCGCACCGATGCCCATCAAGCTCGCACGGCCCGCGAACGGCACGGGGCAGAAGCATGCCGATACGCCGATCATCCTCGCCGTCGGGCCCGAGCAGAAAAAACGTCCTCTGCGCTCCTGCGCGGCGACGACGCATTCGCAAGCCAACATATCGGCGACATGGAAAACGCCGAGACCTTCGATGCCTGGCTCGGGGCCAGGAACGCCTCGAGCGCCTCTTCGACGCGAAGCCGACCGTCATCGCACGCGACGCCATCCCGAATACCTGACGAGCAAATGGGCGGACGAGATGCGCCGCACGCACGACGCGCGCGTCATGGACGTACAGCGCCACCTATGCGCACATCGTGTCCGCCATGGCCGAGCACGGCATCGACGACGCGGTCATCGGCGTCGCGTTCGACGGGACCGGATACGGATTCGACGGCGCCATCTGGGGCGGCGAGATCCTGATCGCGAACCGCGTCGACTTCGAGCGCTTCGCGAACCTCACGTACGTCCCGATGCCCTGGCGGCGCGGCGCGGTGGCATCCGGCACGCATGGCGTTCGGCGCCTGTGGGCCGCCGACCTGATCGACCATCCCTGCGGGCCCGTCCCTGAAAGACGGGCTCGGAGATGCGAGCGAACGTCTGCGCGTCCATGATGGAACGCGGCGAACGCGCCTTCGACCTCGAGCGTCGGGCGCATCTTCGACGCCTTTTTCGGCGCTCGTCGGCATCTGCGCGCACGCGCGGTACGAAAACGAGCCGCCGTGCTCTTCGAAGCCGCCATCGACGGATGCGAGACGCGCGACGCCTACGAGATAGCCATCGTCAGAGAACGCCGCGACCGCGGAGAAAGCACCGCGCGACACGAGCGTCGTGCTGCTCGACTCGAGCCGCTCTTCCGCGGCGTCCTCGACGATCTGGCAGCCGCACGCCCGCACATCATCGCCGCGAGCCCATAACGCCTTCGTCCAGGCGATCGTCCAGACGATGCCTGCTCGCTCGAGCCGCCTACGATATACGGACGGTCGTGCTTTCCGGCAGCGTCTTCGATGAACCGATATCTCATCGATACACGACCAGATCCTGATGGAAGCAAGATTCACCGTCGCGATCAATCGGACTCCTCCACGACGAGGCCTCTCCACGGACGGGCGGCGGTCGCATCCGCACGCCCTAGGAGGCGGTAAGACATGTGCCTAGCGATCCCGCACGCATCACCGAATTCAAAGAGGCAATATCGCGACGGTCGACATCCTCGGCGTGACCCGCCAGATTTCCGTCGACCTGACGCCCAGGCCATGCTCGATGACTACGTCCTCGTGCATACCCGGCTTCGCGATCGAAGTCGTGAGCAGGGAGGATGCCAGGCCACGCTCGATCTGATCGACCGAATTCCCGAACTCGTGGATGACATGGGTGACGCCATGTTCGAGCTTGAACACGTTCAAGGATCCGAAGCGTGCGCGCAAGCTCATCAGCGCCATCGGGGCCGTCGCGCCCGGCACGCCACGCTCGAGGAGGTCTGCGGCGCCCTTACGGTATCCATCGCGCGTTTCGGCATCCGCAACGTCATGCCCGCGAGCACGCCTGGCGCGTCGGGCTTCGGCTGCCAGTTTGCGTCACCGCGAACGAGGGACATCGACGTCGCTATCGCGCTCGCGCGCACGCCCGACGCATCATCACCACGTTCGAGCGACGATGACGCGCGTGCCCGGCAGCACCTCGTCGCTCAATAAGGAAAAAGGCTCAGGGCCGCGATCATCCGCGTCGTCTATTCGCCCCTCCGACGCGCTCGCCGTCGCGAAGCCAATCCCGACCGCCGGGTCATCTTCCTCGGCGTCGGGTTCGAAACCACCACGCCGCTCGTCGCGATCGCCATCAAGCGCGCGAAAGCCGGTGGCCAACTCTCGGTCTACCAGCAGCGTGCAAGAACATGCCGCGCGCTCGATGTCCTGATGGGCGATCCGAGGCTCAAAGGTCGACGCGCTCATCCTGCCCGGGCACGTAAGCACGATCATCGGCATGGAACCCTACCGCTTCCTCGCGGAGATACCATATCCCGGCGTCATCGCCGGCTTCGACCGCTCGACATCCTCGATGCGCTGCTCGATGATCTTCCGCCAGCTGTCCGAAGGCCGCGCGGACATCGAGACGCCCATACGCGCGCGGCGTCATGCCGCACGGCAATGAAGTCGCGCTCGCCGCGATCGACGAGGTGTTCGAGACCTGCACGGTCTCGTGGCGCAGATGGGCCCGATCGAGGGGCAGCTATCGCATCCGCGAGAATTCGCCGCGTACGACGCGATGCGGCGCTTCGCCCCCGCCGTCGAAGAGACGCGCGAGCACAAAGGGGCTGCCGGTGCGGCGACGTACTGCGGCATCATGACGCCGCCGAATGCCCGCTGTTCCGCAAGGCCTGCAGCCCGAAATCCGATCGGTCCCTGCATGGTCAGCTCCGAAGGGTCCTGCGCGCCTACTATCGGTATTACTGAGCCTGCCTGCGCATGCGCCCGCAGTCGGAAAGGACGGAAGATGAAGACGAAACGGTCCTGCTCGGCCACGGGTCGGGCGGTTCGATGATGAAACGCATCATCGACGACGTCTTCTGCGAGGCGTACGGGTCCGAGGAACTCGCCCAGGCGACGACGCCGCGACGCTTCCCGCACCGGCGCCGGGAGGCGCCTGGCGTCTCGACCGACACCTTCGTCGTGACGCCGCATTTCTTCGGCGGCGACATCGGGCGCCTGCCGTCTGCGGCACCGTCAACGACGTGCCACGAGCGGCGCCGTGCCTGAAAGTATCTCTCGATCGGCGTGGTGCTCGAGGGGCTTTCGATGTCCGATCTGGACGCATCTGCGCCACCATCGCACGCACGGCCGAAGAAGCCGGCGTGCACGTGATCTGGGCGACACGAAAGTCGTCAATCGCGGGCACGGCGACGCATCTACATCAACACCGCGGGCATCGGCCTCATTCCCGAGCCCGCGACCTCTCAGGCGCCTCGATGCAAGCCGGGCGATGCGGTCATCGTATCGGGCACCATCGGCGACCACGGCATCGATCAGCGAGCCCAGCGCGAGGACCTTTCGTTCTCCACTGCGCTCAAAAAGCGATGCCGCACCCTGAACCATCTGCATCGCGTGCTGGATGCTGCGCCGACGTACGCTGCTTCCGCGATCCGACCCGCGGCGGCCTTGCATCGACGTTGAACGAGTTCGCCGAGCAGAGCGGCGTGGATATCGTGATATCGGAGACGACTATGCCATCAAGGACGCCGTCCGCGGTGCCTGCGACATGCTCCGGATACGACCCGTTCAGGTCGCCAACGAGGGCAAGATGGTATGCGTTGCGCCGGCCGACCGAGGCGCAGGCCGTTATCGACGCCGCGCGCCGGCCGTTACGGCGAAGATGCCGCCGTCATCGGCACGATCGAAAGCCGTCCCGAACGCGGGCATAAGGTGCTCCTCGAAACAGGCTTCGGAAGCCGACGCATTCTGGACATGCTCGTCGAGCAGCTTCCGCGCATTGCTGAGAGGCATCCGCCCGCATCTGCTACCCTTAACGCCATGCGCCCTGAAGCGCACCAGTCAAGGCGCCTCGTCGCAGGGGACGGCGGGCGACCCGCATGCGCCTGCGACGGAATCGAGGAAGAATGCTCACGTGCCAGGATGAAACGACCTGCGCTTCGGCGCGAACGCTCGTCAGAAACAAGGTCGCAGGACGGCTCTTCCGCGAAAGACGCCTCGCTGTACGCTTTCGACGGGGCGCCTGCGAGCGCCAGGGCATTTCATGGGATGGACCGACCTCGGCACCCGTCCCGCCGTTTCCCTATCGCCAAGATCAGGAATTCGCCGATCAAGCGATCGCAGGCGGCTTCCGACACGTCGTCCTCATCGGCGAAGGCGGCTCGACGCAGGCGCCGATGACCATCACCAAATACAGCAAGCCCGACTACAACGCGCTCGATTTCAAAGGTGCTCGACAGCATCTCCCGGTGCGCGTGCGTGCAACGATGTGCCGCGATCGACATCGAACGCACGCTCGTGCTGGTGTCCAGCAAATCCGGCACACGATCGAGATGCTGAGCAACCTCGACGTCGTCCTCGACGCGTTCCACCTACTATCCCGAAGAGGATCTGGGCAGCCATTTCGTCTGCCATCACCGATCCGGCTCTCCGCTCGAGCGCATGGCGCACGAGCATTCCTGCGCACGCATGCTTCCTCGGCGAGACGAGCGTGGGCGGACGTTTCAGCGCCCTGTCGGTCTTCGGCCTGGTGCCCGCCGCGCTCATCGGCATCGATCTGGAGACCTTCGTGAGCCATGCGAAGGAAGCCGAGCGAGTCTGCCGCATGAACGGCCCGCCAACCCGGCTATCGCCCTTGCCGCGTTCCTCTATGACGGGTACCGGCAGGGGCGCGACAAGTTCAGCCTGCTCACGCCTAAACGCGGCCGCGTCTTCGGCGCTTTGGATCGAACAGCTTGTCGCCGAGAGCCTCAGGAGGCGCGGCGTGGGCATCCTGCCCAGTATCGACTCGACGCCCTGTGCTCGCCCACGACCATCGCTGACCGAACCGTCATCTCGTACACCACCAAAACCGACCTCTAGGACGAGCGCAGAACTTCGCAGCGGCGCTCTCTACATCGACGAAACCATCCCGACGCGGGCGTATCGCATCGAAAGCGTCTCCGACCTGGCAGAACACTTCGTGATGTGAGAATATGCCATCGCCATGGTCGGCTACCGATGAAGGTCTGCCCCTTCGACCAGCCCGACGTGGCGGCAGCCAAGACCGCGACGCTCGCGATGCTCGATGGGAACGAAGGGCAGAGGCGTCGTCGACATCGTTCGAGGACGCTATATCGAACGCATCGATATGGGGAAGGTGCTCATCAACGCGAGCGACGCTCGACCTGGAAGAAGACCCTGGCATGCGCGCTGCGGACGCTCTTCGCCTCCGTGGGACCCGGCGACTACTCCGCCATCGATGCCTTCCTGCCTTTCGACGGAGAAGGGCGGCGCGAAGCGCTCGAGGGCATCCGCCACCACGTGGCCGACAAGCTCTGCGTACCCTCGTGCCTGGAAATCGGCCCGCGCTACCTGCATTCGACCGGACAGCTGCAGAAGGGCGCGCGCGAACGGCGTGCTCCTCATCGTGTCCTCCGACGAATGGGAGACATCTCGCTCGAGAACCTGCCGGCCCCCACCCTCGGCACGCTCGCGGCCAAGCCAGCGCCGATTTCCGATGTGCTCGCGCGCCTCGGACGCCGATGCCTGCTGCTGCACCTCCCGAATAATTCGGGCACATCGCTGCGCGCCCTTAAAGACGCCGTCTGCGGTGCCATCGAGGATATTCTGCGCAGCGGGCTGCATCCTCGCAGGACTGACCGATGCCGTGGCCCACAGCGTCGGCGCTTCATGCTCTGTCAGCGAGACCACCTGCCGTCACGCAAGCAGGGAGTAGGGTTCATAGGCGTAGATTTTTGTCTGATTTTGCGAAAAGCTACACCCCACCGACTGCGATGTTTTAGCCGCAACGTTAGCAAAGCGGGGATTGCAGGGCTTAATTTATCACCGTTTTCTCCACGTTCCCAGTGCTGTTGGTCTGATGGTGGCTGTGTTCTGGCTGAGTTTAGAAGGAGGTCGGAGATGGCAGCATTGACGATGGGCCTTGCAGGCCAAAACAACTTCTCCCGTGTAACGTCAGAGGTGAACAAGACGGGCAGATCGGTCACCATCTTGAAGAACAACAAACCATGGAGTCGTCATCCAGCCAGTGCCGAGGGCGCGACCAACGCTGTAGATATTGCCCGTGAACGTCATGGACGAGTATGCAGACGTGTTCGAAGAGCTTGAAAGAGTGAGACCTCGGCTTTCTCAGGAGGAAGCGCTCGCCATCCACGCCGCTGCAGTAGAGTGGTTCCGGTGGGCTAGATGACGCGCGACGAGGGGCTCCTTGATTCGGCGTTAATGCAACCGTTTCAGACCTTCGGTGGTGCAGACCTGCAGTCCAAGCGCTATCGAAGGCTCAGATATGCCTTCGGCATCTATCCGATCATCCGTTCCTCGGCGGCAACAGAGAACAGGTGCGCCCTGACATGGTGCCTCCAGAAACTCTCGGCGTCGAATTCAAGCCCCGACCACGCTGCCTTCCTCAAGGTCATGCTGGGCGTTGCAGATCGTTCTGTGGACTACGGCACGCTCGTCGAGGTGGGTTAAAGGGGTTGGGCGCGCGTCTGAACCTTTAACCAATCCAGGAAATTGATTGAGGATGAGTTGAACCATACAAGCCCATTGGTACCTGCGTCACCTCGTTGGGCGCGTCTTCAAAAATCGAAAACGGCGCTTCGCCTGCTGGATGGACGCCTCGGCTGGCGCAGGCGCACCGTGGCTTGTGTTTCTTCCGGCCTTACTGCCGACCATACGCTGTTCGATACTCCAGATTGCGTATTTTTCGGGTGGGGCAAAACTGTACCTGGTGTGGGATGCTCGCGCATGTGGAAATCGCTTGCCCTATCCGCTTGACTACGATGGACGATTACGCCCACGATCTGCATAGCATCTTGAGCAGAGGATGTTACCGGACCCGGTGCTTGTGGGGCGGTCGCTTGGCGGCTACGTCTCCCAGGCGTTTATTGATCTCTATCCTGGTGCGACTGCGGATTCATCTCCGTTGATTCAGCGCCACTCAAAATGAACTACTCAGCATGGAGGTCAGCTCCGCGTCGCAAGGGCATCTACCGAGTCCGTACACGTGGTCATGGCTAAAAGCGACTAGTCGTGAGGTGCGGCGGCAACTGTCCAGGGAAAAGCCAGCATGCATGCTGCCTTCATGGAGGCTACGCAAACGTGAGTATGTGGAGCTTGCTGCGCACGGGCAGATTCGGTGCTTGCCGACGCTATCGGGGCGGACGTGCCTATGATATCGACTGTCCGGCACTTCTTACTCTGCGGGGAGAAAGGACCATGCCGGCGATGTGAAAGCGATTCAACCGCAGAGTGGACCCGCCGGGAGCACGTTCGCTGACATGGATGCCGAACGCGGGACATAACTCTAACGTCGATAGTCCTGACGCGGTGAATGCTGAATCGAGCGATTCTTACCGACTTTGAAAATGCTGAGATAACGCGACTGCTCTTATCGTATTCGCTATCCGGCGCAATAAGCGACATGTATTGAGCTCTGCCGCTGTATATGCGAGTCTGCCGCTGACTGCAGGGTGACTGCGCCGGATCTCGCGATGGGAGAGTGGAAGAAGCGACTTACCCGCCCTGCTGACTACATGCGTTTCGCGCAGGCTATGCCCGGCGGTGATTAGAATAGTCCATTTCGTGCATTCTTTTAACATCTGGCGGCAACTGTAGTCTCTTCTTTTAGCAACACCTATTACACCGCCCCGCATTCCGCTCTCAATCGTTGCATGATCAGAGGTGCGAACTCTACGGTTGCCCGATGAGTGATGTATCCTTCGTCTATGCAAATGTCAGGATTAAATTCCCATATTTCACCCAGTCTGGATACCGATGAGATAATGCCACTCCCGCTGCTGGGAGGCTGTCTTATACGCAATACCGCCTCGCCCAGGGGCATGAGCGAGTCGGCACTCATGTTGACAAGCGCGATCGACCTCGTCATCCAAAGATGGGCACACCCTGAATCCCGTCCGGTGACGACATCGGTGCACGGTGAGAAAAGGATGCCGTGAAGAATTTTGCCTGCCTGTGAAGACCTTTCCGGCTGCAGGTAGGCTCCAGCGACACGTTGTTTGCCAGACTCCGGACCCGTGTCCCATCACGCGACCGCGGCGAGCTATACTAGTCGCGTCGAGAAACCCGCAGCGCCTTTGGCAAGCGCCGGCAAGAGAGGGACGAGGCGCGTGAAGAACTAGCGATACCCATCCGTCGAAACCAGCGGCATCGCTGGCGCGCTGTACCACGTGCGGCATCCGCGTTAGCCGCTTATTCAAGCCGCCTGTCCTAAAACCGATGAATCGCTCGCTATCACGCACAGCCTCACCAGAACCGGGGCGGCATGCGGCTCAATCTTGCCGATATCAGATGCTACCCTGTCATGGCGGCGGGCCTGCTCTGCGAGTGTGACCGCGACGCTCACGCGGGATGGACCGGCCTCGTCGGCGGCAACGGCAGCGAGACGACGCTCGCTCTGGTCGCATGCAGATCTTGCGACCCGATACGAGCACCGTCCGCCGTCCCACTCCACTTTCTTCTTCCGCCCGGGATGTAAAAGAGCCTCCGGGCAATGTGACCGATTTCGCGCTCACCTACCGACGGCGCGGCCGTGAGACTCCGCCACGAGCTCGGCATCGAAGACGACTGGGCCTGGCGTTGCGTCACGCTCTCGGGCGGACGGCAAGCAGCGCTTGCGCGGGTGGCACCACGCCCTGTGGGCAACCCCGACGTAATGCTCGCCTTGGACGGGCAAACGGACCAGGCCAACCGTGGACGCCTCGACGGGCGACCGCTGCTATCGATCCGAGCGCTGTCGCGCTTCGGGAATCGGCCTCCTCGTCCCACGCGCATGAGCTGCTCGATGCGCTCTGCTCACGGTGCCTGTTCGTCGCGGACGGCACGCTGCCGTCATGTGAGACCGGCGGATGCTCGCAGAGCATCCTCGCGGGCAGCTCTTCCACGCGCAGCAAGCACCGTTCACGCGCGCGATGCAGCTCCGCAGGAGAAGGCTCGTATAGGCGCGCAGGCCACAACGGCGCCGCGAGGCGTCGCGTTCCGCCACGGCAAGAGAAGCCTCAGGGGCATCGGCACGCACGAGACTACGGACGCGCGACGGAAGGTGCGCGTGTGCAGTGATGACCGGCCCAGGACGGAAGGCCGGCAGACTGTCTGTCCCGCATGCAGGGTGGCAGGTTCGAGAGGCCGAGGCGAAGCTCGCTGCCACACACGGATCGAAGGCGCTACGACGCCGACGGTAGCAGCAACTCGATGCCAAAGCCTAGCAGGCGCAAAGGGTCCTCTTCCGGGACGGATCGCTTGCAGCATCCCCCTCGGCGATGCCTCCCTGAGACGTGCCCGCGCTGCATCGAGGCTTGCGGACCACATCGGGCTCATCCGGAGACAACGGATCCCGCAAGACGACGCTGGTCAAGAGAGAATCGTTGCGGGAATTCCGCTGGCACGAAAATGCTCTACATCCCCAGGAACCCGACGGGTCGCATGGTAGGAGAAGCGCTGCAGGCGATGCTCGCGCTCGACCGCGCGGCTCGGGCGCGCCCTCTCAATCGTGGCGCAGCTCCAGCTCGAGATCCGGATCTGTATGCTCGAGGGGGATGCCGCGTCGCCCAGGGAGATGCGCAAGCTCATGCGCTCGCGCTCAGGATCCTCGAGATCGCGGAGCTCGTCATCATGGGCGAGGCCGCAACCCACCTCGACCTCGGATCGACAGAGGCCCTTAGGCTGAACTCTTGTCCTCGTGTCCTGGAGCGCTCCTGCTTGTCTCCACGATTCCGCCTTACTCGGCTCCGACCACGAGGCATAACCTGGAGGATGCAGATGGCGAAAAGGAGGTATGAGCTCACAGTGAGGCTAGATGCCGCCCTCGCGTCCGGCAGAAAAGCAACTTGACCCGATCCCGAAGAACGTGCGCAGGCGCAAGACGCCTTCCTCGTCGAGATCGTGATGGCAGCGATTCCACGCTCATCGCTCGGTCGCCCGTCTCCGGCGATCCGCACAGTTCGTAGTCGTCGCGCGTCACGACGAGGACGAATGTCCGGTGCCCGACGTTCCCTCAGCGACTCCGCCGTCTGCGCCCGTGATGGGCGCCAGTAAGCAAGCCCGCTCGTCCGGCTCTCGTCGAACGCGATCACCCTCTTTCCCGCAGAACACGGCGAAGCTGCTGTAAAGCGCAGCGCTGCTTCTGCCCGCCGACAACGTCAGAGGGATGGCGGTCCCTCACGTCGAAAGATCCATCCGGTCGACGCACCGACTCTCTAAGCAGAGCATCGGGCCGGGCCGCCCGAGACGACCTCGTCCTCGATTTCCTTTGTCAATAAGAACAACTGACGTTGGCTTCCTCGTCACCTCCATCTGTAGCTGAGTCGGCAGCCGCTTTCCTCGCTGATCGACGTACCGCCAATCGCTATGGTCCGCGGTTTCTCCTGCAGACCGCATATCACCGAGGCGGTCGACTTTTCCCGCCTACATTGTACTCACGATCACATCTCGACGCCCGCACCGAACTGCGTCGTCTCGCGCGGCAAAGCGCTCGGGCGCGGATCTGAACGCGATATCGCGAGGTGAAGCTCGCATAGTGACGAGAGCTCTGCCGGCGCGCCCCGTCCTCGGGATGTCGAGACGCATCCAGCCTCCGCGGGCCGTATGCCCGTCTCAAGGCGCTGCTCTACGCGGGTAAGGCGGCAAGGATTTCACTCCATGGCGTGAGCGCCGGCGACCCTCCGCGCGTCGAGGTGAGACCGCGCGATCGGCGATACCTTCAGTGCGGGTGCGATGCTCGGCAACGGGATCGTCTTGCCCTTCGCCTTCCAGCAGGTTCAGGAATGCGCGCAACTCGCGAATCTGCCAGGAAAGAAATCAGCGAGGTTCGCCGACGGCTCGTCCGGAAGGAATCACCTCAGGGTCAGCGCATGAACGCTCACACGCGACGTGCAGACCTTTGCTGCTCACCGCCCGAGCTGAAAGATGCTGCGGTTCGCCATGAAAGGCTCTATTCCAGCTCTTCTGCCGCGTTGCCGCCGACTCTTCGAGGCAATCTCTGCGCGCTTCGAGTCCTTGATTCTCGCAACCGAAAGGCCACCTCGCTCGCGTATTAGGTATGAGAACTGCGTGCGCGGGTTCGCGGAAAAGCGGTTCCCCACGCTGCGGGCGATCTCGTACTGCGGGCATGATGCGGGGTCCATGCCGGCGACTTCCACCCTCCCATCGCCTCGCCATCGTAGAACTCCAGGAATCATGCCGTTCAGCGGGCGAAGACAGTGGATTTTCGCAGCCGCTCTTGCCACGAAGAACGCATTCGCCTGCCGCCACGTCGGCGACGGCGACGAGGCTCGGAGCGCCGGCACCTCTATACGAGAACGTGACGTCGCTAACGGACCGCAGACTTCTCCATGGACAAAACCCTTTCGCGGGGCGAATGCCGTCACGACCAACCGCCTGCGACCACGAGCGCAGGACGATCCGGTCTCCTGGGCATGAAAGCTATCTCCGGACAGGCTGGTGTGCGACTGGATCGTCAGGCCATTACCAGAACCGCAACCGCAAGCTCGTCGCTTATCGTCGCCGCCAGGGCGAAGCGGCACGTAGAAACAGGCAACGTACGGATGGGACGAACGTCCGGGCGGACGGCCCCATTCCATCCCCCCCTCTGTCACCATGGCCGACCGTATCGCACGCCACTCACCGCCGATCGTCAGGCTAACGGAATATCACCGATATCGTGACGCGTTCCGCAGCACTGCTCTTCAACTGCTGAAAACTCGCCGACACCGGTCATCACGACCCAATACGCAACAGACTGCGGCAGGACTTTTGCGAACCGCCACCATAGAAACTGCGCAGGGACGGCGCCAAACTCTGGCCTACGGGTCCGATCACGCGCACGGTACGAGCAGAGCAAGTATGCGCAGGAGCGAGCAGAGACGCGGCTTCATGCCGCCGACACGGTGGGGGCACTATGAAGGCCGCGCATTCGTGCGGCGGCGATCGCCCGAGGAACACAGCTATGTCGGTGCTGAGCAGGAGCCGAAAACTTCGTTCCTTGGGTCGAACCCTGAGCCGCGATGTCGCGCCGCTCTTGGCCATCCTGTCAAGAACGCTCTAGGTTCAGCTCTCGAGGCCTGCCCGCCAGCAGCTTGCGCGATCGCGACCCTGCCAGCGAGAAGACGACAGTGAGCTGTCCTGAAACACGCAATCGGGAATAGCGCATAGAGGTATCGCAAATCGGCGCTCATGCCACGCTCAGACGTATCCTGGAAGAAGTAGTCGCGCGCCGAACCAGATGGGCACAAGCCGCCAGCGGTTCCACGAAAGAACGGCATGACGCAGCGTTCCGTTTGAGCTCTTGTACTGCCTTGCGGGCGATGAAACGCAACCGCGATGCCGACGGAACCGAGACGAGGGTACACGATGGGGATGTGGCCCGGGCGATGAGGGATGAGAAGCTCGGCAGGATGGCGGCGATGAAGATAGGCATGCCCGAAGGCGACTTGGAGAGCATCGTATGGTAGACGGGCGCCGCGACCGGCACTGATGAGCTCAGCGCGAGCAGGAACAGGATCGGAACCGGCATGCATGCGACGCCGATGATGATAGACCGCCGGGTAGAGGGCAATGGTTTCCGCGCCAGCGATATGGCTCCCTCGATGAGGCTGCGCTTCTTACGAATCCAGTGTTCCTTTCTTTTAGGCTGTCAATTGGAGACGTTGCAGTCAGTTGTCTATAGAATCCGCCCTGCACACACCGCATATACGCATCCTCCGTAAGCTCCTTCCTGCCATCAGAACGATTCGTTCCGATTTCCACGTTAAACGCGCCGGCGAGGCGGCCTCTCAGATGCTCCCGCCGTGGAATATCAGTCTCTCTCGCCGCTCGCGACAGTCTGTTTTCTATTCGCTTACATCAATGAAACAGCTCCTGCCGCTATCGAAAACCTCTTCGGGGAATACTACCCTTGCTCCGGCGCAAGCGCCGGTTATGACGCCCCAAAGCCCGCAGAGCACGGGCCCGGCCTTTACGCTTCGGCGCCTCCTCATTCGCCGAGACGGTTCTTATGCTTTTCGGTTCGCACGCCTTCGAGCATGAGTTTGGCAGGACCTGCCATGCAATCGAGCATTTGGACCATGTATCCCAAAGCATACGAGGCATCCGGGAACCGATTCCCCATTTAAGGGTTGAATGACTTCAACATATTCGTCGACATCGTCCTCGACAAGGCTGCACAGCGCGGAGATTCTCTCGTCGAACGACGTTCGTCATCCTCCGACCTCGCACTTGCAGCTCAGCCCGTTCGGAGATGAAATCTTCCATGACGGCGACAATAGATATCCTGCTTCCGACTTAGTAAGTAGTAAAGAACCTTACCCGTTTAAACGGCATCAGGTCATCGCGGACCGACGTGTTCTCATAACCCTTCCGCGAAGAGATGCGCATGCGTCCACAAGCTCCTTGCGCCGTTCGTGGTTTCTTGCTGTTCCTCTTCACGTGTGACCAACTTCCGTTCTTCGCTCAATGCAGATAGCTTTGCATTAAAGAGCCTACAGAACGAACATCTGGTCTGAATTACCATGAACTGGCAGTGCTGTCCAACGACGGCGCATGCGCATGGATGCAAAGATCGGACGAACGCCTGATTACCGCCGACGACGGTATAATAATGGCGGTAAAGAAAAGTTGAGCCATGCCAGCGAACCGCCATTCGAACACCAACAGCGCAATAGATACGCTCTGCATAGAATCGGAGCTCATCTCAGAGGCATGATCTCCCGCAAGCGCCCTGGCGAAAAGCCCTGCCCTGCGCCGAGAACTCAGAATCAGGAGCAATCCGTTCCTCCCCTCGCGGTCGAGAAACAAGCTCCGACGAAGACCGTGACCGCGATCATCGACGGAAAACGCGTCCTCGGCATCCCACGACATCTGGGGTCGAGAACGCTTAAACGCCTGCAACCTCATCCAGGCACGATCCACACTCCATCGATGATCTGCTGAAAGCGCACCGCACCATGATGGACGACTGGTTCCCGAAGCGAGCCGTTTCCGCAACAGCATGTCGGCGTGTTCGACGGCGATGCTCTTATCACGCAGGCACTCCTGCGGCTTCATTCAAGTGATGCCGATATCTTCCGGCTGGCTGAAACGAGCATGCATCCTGGTCATCCTGCATCTTCCATTTTCGAGTTCAATTCGCCACCCCTTCTCCATGGAAATGGAAGAGTGAGAAGGCTATGGCACGCTGCTTCTGAAATGGAGACCTGCGCACGCGGCACCGCCAAGCACGATCAGGCGGCGACAGGCGAGGACTATTACGAGGGCTTTGGCAATCCGACGCCATCGGATCGAGCGAACGATTCGTCAGTTCATGCTGGGTGTGATGGGGAATTCGATCCTGCCGTTCTCAAGCCTGCAAACGGAAGGAGCTGACGCCCGGCAGGGCGCTCGACTTCTTCAGAGAGCACGGAGATGGAAGCATCTCGGCTCGCCAAGGGCCCCACCTCGGATTAACGAAGCGAAGCGCCGAACGCATAGTCGCGGGATTGAAGAAGAAGGCTCCTGGAAGGGCGAGAGCGCCAGGTCCGGAATTTGGATCGTCCACGAAATTGACGGCTCGTTCCGCCAGATCATGCATCACTCGCCGAGAGGGCAGCCAGAAAATCCGCTCTGGGTGGCAGCTTGCGCATTCTTGCATGACGATCTGGCAGAGATCGCTCTTGGATGAGCTGGCCGAGAACCTTCTTCAGCGCGGGGCGCGGCGGCGGGAGACGAGGAATCTTCGCCAGTGCCGTTGAGCGTCAGAAGGAGCGTGCCGCCTGCGCAGGCCGACTTCCCTCGGAAACCATATCGAAGTTAGCCAGGTAACCGCAGTGCACGGAAGAACCCGGCCCACCGAGGCGCTTCTCGAGCTGCGCGAGGGAACCGTGAAAGCCACCGGTCGGCGTCGGTCTGCAGGTAGAGCGTAGTCGTCGCGCGCCACCAATAAGCAGATGGTATCGATCAGGATGAATCTTCTTGCGCCTTTTCGACCGGGACACGCTCTGACTGGCTCGCCTTCACGTGCAGCGTGATTGTTCCGTCGCGCGCTTGACGGCCCCAGGCAGACGATCGGTCTCGACGGGTTTGACCCAGATAATCCACAACTGTTGTGCCTTGAATCCCTCGAGCGCGTGCTCGCCGTGAGCCGGTCACAGGTGCTACGACGGGCGGGTTTTTCAGACGTTGCAGGGGCCTCCGGCGAACTGCAGGCCGGTCACGCCAGGCATGCTCACATCGAGAAAAAGCACATCGGCAAGTTGAGGAAGCCATCTTCTCGATGGCTTCGCTTGCCTCAACGGCTGCTCACGACTTCGACATCCTTGATCTCATCGGTAAGCTGACTCCGAACGCTGGCGCCTCATCGTCTGATTATGGTCTTCAGCAACGTCGACTCTGACTCGCCCGGATCCAGGGGATGCGGCTTCATGATAGCGCATTCTAAACGTCTCAAGGATTCGCTCAGCCATCGCCTAAACCAATCTGCCCGATATTCACGCAAACTCACGCTCTTCGAAAATCGCGTCCCATGGGCGCTGCAATCAACGCTCGAAAAGGCCGCTATCGTCGTTCAGCATACGCTTTGAGCACAGAACGGACGACCGTTCCTTCGCCGATGCGCGACAGAGACCTCCATGTACGATTCGGTTCCGAACGCACAGGCGCTCCGTGATGTTCTTCATGGCGATGCCGTGCCCCGGCTCGCTTGTTCTTTTGACTTGCCGCGACTGCTCGACTCCATGCCACACCGTCGTCGGACCGAGATGATCGCATCGTCGCCGTCGCTTTCCGCCCGCACGACGATGTGCATCGCCCGATCGGGCATCGCGTAGCTACGGCGTTCTCCACGAGCGGCTGGATGAGGAATGCGGGCGCAGGAGTCTTCAGGCCCGGTTCGACGACCTGGAGGTTCAGACAGTCCCTCCGAATCAGGCGAGCTCAGATGCAGTAGCGCTGGGTCTGATATCGCGGTCGACTCCCGATCATGTCTGCGCATCTTCAGGCGATGGCGATAGAACACGGCAGATCGCAGAAGCACGCGGGCGCGGTCGGGATCGGTGCGCGTAAGCGAGCGATGTTATTGATGGTGTTGAATGAAGTGAGGATTGATCTGCGATTGGTGCGCGGGCTCCATCGCGGTACCAAGCTGCCTGCTGATCCAGCTCCACAGCGCAATCTACGTGGACAGAAGCTCTCCGGGCCTTCGGCCAGCGCGAACTGCGATAGTTGATGTTGGGCGCGTGACGGAAAATGAAGCGGGGTGCCGACGATCGCCTCGCCGCGGCGCGGCAACGCTGATGATGCCGGCGCGAGGTTCTTGACGGAGACTCGAGGAATCCGATGGCCTCGGGCGTCGAAAGCACCCGCGTCTTGCGTCGCCGAGCGTGGCATGCGCGTCGCCTTGGTCCTGATGGGCTGCCGCTGGTTGGAAATCTCTGGTCGCGAATGTCGGGATGTGCTCGCGCGATCGGTGATGGCGACGGCGCGCGCGCTGGTGGCGGGCAAAGCGGCGGCAGATCCTTTGGGCCAGATTCTATGGTCACGCCGTTCTGCAGGCACTCGAGCGTCTGGGACGCGATGCGCAGGATAGTCCGACTGCGCGCGGATAGCGTCGAGTTCGAGCGCATATGCACGAGAATGAACCCGGGCATGGCGGCGTGAACGAAGTGCCGCGATGGGCGTGGTGACCCGACCACCGCGGGCTGTAGATCGAATGAACCAGCGTTCCGCCTGAAAGCGGGAGCGTCGCAAGCAGCACGACGTCGAGCACTCGTAGGTATCCTTCTGGGCGAAAACCCTAACCGACGACTTCGTTCAACACCGGTATGACGGCGACGAGCAGAACGATGCGAAAAGCAGGCGAAGGGCGCTTTCCGGGATGCGTTTGACAAAGGCTTGCGCCGGTGTTGGCATGGATCCGACGGCGATCGCAAGGCCGACGGACATGCACGTTGCCGAGCGACCTGTTCGATGACGCCGGAACAGCCAGGATGCACGGCGACCCGACATTGGCGACGCCTCGCATGGAGATGCCGAGCACGGATATGAACAGCGGCACCGCGGTGAAACCGCCTCCGACGCCGACGTATCCGCCATAGGCCCGATCAGGCCAGTCGCGATCATGGCCGCCACGGTGCGCGTCGTCGTAGCGGTTTTGTGCGCGGCCTCCGTCGACGAACGTGCGCCTTCTGCACCCCTTCCTCCTGCGCATGCGCCAGCCGCTCGATACCGTCGTCACGCCGCGCGTTCCGCGCCGATCACCTTCGATGGAGATGCGGCCGCGGCTGCGCTCCGCCCTTACGGCAGCGATGCCTCGACCGCGCAGCATGGTGATGGAGGAATACCGATGACAGGGACGTGCCTCCATGACGGCCCAATTCGGAGAATGCGTGGCTGCCAGGCACACCGGCGGAGGGCGATGCGCAGGCTCCTGCGAATCCGCAGATCAGACCGATACGAGAATGCGTCCCGTTTCGCGGGTGCTTCGACAGGCCGACGAGAGCGACGTCAGGATGATGGAGGCAAGGGACGTCGCCGTGGCGAGGGGTCCAGCCGAAAGCCAATCTGAGCAACGCTGCATGACCGTGCCGCCGCCGTCTGGCGCGCGACAAAGATGCCGATCGCAACCCCGATGATCGCGGCCGCCTGAACGACAACTGGCGCGCCTATAAATCTTCGGAAGGTTCAAGCCCGAATCACTTGTCAGCCCCGGATCGACGCTCGTGGACGAAAGGTGCGGACGCTCAAAGGCTTTCTGCGTCGTCGCGCGGCTCGTCGTAACACCGGATCACGCGAGATCGCGCGCCCTTCCGATGCGCATCGTCTTCGCGCAGCCGCATCGACCTGCGCCGCCACGATGCGGTCTCCGGTGGGAGGCAGACGCCACGCTGCACGTAGGCGTCGTTTTCCATGCGCGCGATAGGCGCAGGCCATCGGTATTGGAGATCGAAGTACTTCATGCAGTTCTCACTTCAGCGCCGCGATGCCATCGGGACCGATCGCGCCGCCGACGATACCCGCTCGAATCAGGACGCGCGATGGATCGCAGCCACGCGCGGTGCGCTTCGCACGCTTCGTGATGCCGGGCTCGAGAAACGAACCCGGATACGGCATGAGCGACGCAGGCTTGATCTTACATGAGGTCGATCTGGGTGCGTGCGTATTCACGCTGCGGTATTCGTGAGGCCAGCGATGAATGTCCTGGCGGAACCGCAGCCCTCTTCATTCGAGGGCGTCGATTCGCGATTGAGCTCATGTTGTCGAACACATGTCCGCTGCCATTGCGCGGGCTCGGCGTAGTCGGTGCCGCCGCGGAGATCCACGGGTCGAAGGCCGCGTTTGAACGCCTCTTTTATGAACGGCCGTACGGCCGCCGCCGGACGTGGTTCGACCGCGTGAGCGGGCCCGCCATGACCTGGGTGATCAGGCATCGAAGGCGTGCCGGTCCCAGAACGTTCGCCACCGGCGGGCAGGGGCCGACGGTGATGGCTCCTCTTCGTTCAGGTAGAAACGACTTGCGAGAATGGGCACGCGGCGGCGCGTGGGCTTGCCGAAGACCGTACATGGCGCGTTCGAGGAATTCCTCGCCGCCGACGTCTCGTTGTCGTCCATGAACGACGGCATCGTGCCGAAACGCGTGCGCCAGCCTGGGCTCGGGTTGCGGATCGTGAATAACCAGCCCGACTCATGGGCGGCATCGATGCCGAGCTGCTCCATACGGCGGCGCAGCGCGGCGAGCTCAGGAGCATACGGGACGATATCGAGCTCGAAATCCTTCGAGGACCACGCACGACCGCCTTGCCAGCACTGGTTCTCCACGGCACCCTCGAGCCACGAAACTGGCAGCCACCGTCAGGCCAGGCGCACGGTGCTGGCGGAAAGCGGCACCGAAAACCCTGTTTGGGCGGTGAGCGGCGTCCGGCTGCGATCGTACGTCGCGTGTTGTCTCCAGCATCGCGACGCGTCGGGCCGATATATATAGCGGAATAACGACCAGCGGTTCGGGCACGGCTCACCCATCTACCTACACGCGCGGAAGCCCGGGCGCGCAGGGAATCCTCACCGATACCGCGACCATCCGCGACTTCTTCCTCGCATCGCCAGCGGCGGCAGCGCCCGCGTTCGCTTCTTCAGACGCAAATCAACCGCTGGCATCCGGCATCGGCTTCGTCGCGCAACGCGCGACAACAGTTTCCTATCTGCTTGGGTTTGCGCTGGCAGCGGCTGACCGCAGCGTCCGGCTGCCGTAACGCGGACCATATCCGCCTGGTATACCGCAGCGTTTGCAGATCTTGCCCAGAGTCGACCAGACAGCGCGATGATGCACACATGCGGGAATGATGAGAACGCGAAGCTGCGTTGTCGGGCACCGTCAGGCCGCCGACAGCAGTACTTTGGTCGACGGCGCTGATGAGCGCGATCGGGCCGGCAGGCGCTTGCCTTCCTCGGCCGGGAGATTCGAGACGCTCAGGACTTCGGCTGGCGCTGGCTCGGCCTTGCAGTTCTCGCGGTTTCTACTTCGCTGTCTTCTTCGTCGACTTGACGCGAACAAGGCGACGCGGTGGGCTTCAAAGGCGGCTGGATTTCGTCACCCGCCATCTCAGGCTGGGACCTCGTTCAATAGGGTTGCGCTGCATCACGATCGTTTTCCTTCATCTTGGCGTTCGTAAAGGCGGAAAAGCCGTCTGCCTATAATAGCGGATGTATCCGCTGAAAGGCAGATATCGCATCTGCTCTGTTCTCGAACGTCGGCGCCCTACCGCTCGAACGCGGCCCGTCAGCTCTCGTAGGCCTGAATGTGCTTCGGACGTCTTCTCGATGATGTCCTGGGGAAGATACGGAGGCTCGCCCGTACGGTCCCAGTTGGCGTTCAGCCAGTTGCGCTGAACTTCCTTGTCGAAGCTCGGCTCCGCGCCGACCTCGTAGTCGTCGACTGAACAAGCGACTGTCGGGCGTCAGACCTCATCGCCCAGGACGACCATTGCCGTCGACGGTACCGAACTCGAACTTCGTGTCGGCGATGATGATGCCACGTGCGCGGGCATGGTCGGCGGCGGTCTCGTACCTTCAGCGAAAGGTCAGCACGGGTCGAGCCGCTTCGCCGACGATGCCGACCGTGCGATCGTAGCTGATGTTCTCGTCTGGTCGCCGATCTCGACGCGGTTGAGAAAGGCGTGAGCGTAGTGAGAGCGATTCTCGGGCGCCCACTAAGCTCCCGATGCCGCAGGCCGTTGCGTTTAGATAATCGCGAATCCGCTGCCCGTCAGATATCCGCGCACGATGCGCTCGATCAGAGACATCTGCGCGCCGGCATGAAGCGGCCGCGCGGGGCCGACCAGGCCGGTTCTCCGGGCCGGGTCGGCGACGTCGGATGAGACGAGATGGTTTTCACCACGCCGTCCAACAGCTCAGATTCAAAAGCAGCTCCAATTGCATGGGACCACCAGCCTTTGTGGGGATTTCGTCTTTGGGACGTAATCGGGCGCTGAAATACGGTCTGGTCGCCGAGCAGAAGCCTGTCTCCCAGGTCAGCCTGGGTCGCTGCTTGCCCTGTGCGGTCAGCGCCATGGTAATGGGATTCATCCGATCAATCGCTTCCCTTTCGACCGAGGGCGGGACGCGCCTTTCAACGTCTCGGCCCCGATGGTTCGCTTCTCGCATCGATTTGATGCGTTCGTAATCATAGAGCGGGATATGCAGGGTGAAGCACGCGCGCCCTCGCCCTTCGCGCCTGAACGTCACCCAGCCGCGGTGGCGGTCTGGCGTTCCTTGACCGCCGACAGGCCGATGCCGAGCCGCCGCTGAGCCCTCGCGGCTGCTACCTCGGCGCGCAGAAACGCGAACCATCGTGCCTCCTCGGGCGTGAGGCCGACGCCGGTATCCTGCACGGGAGATCGCTGGCCTCGTCGTCGCCTTCTTCACGCTGACCGTGATGGTGCCAGGTGCCAGGCGATATGGCACGCGGCATTGGAATGAGGTTCGCGAGTCGCCTGGCGGATGAGGTGCGGGCTCCGGCATACAGACGACCACGTCGTGTACCGGCTTCATAGACCAGCTGCAGCCCGGCTTCGTTGATATGGGCCTCGTGCGACATCGCCAGCAGGCGGATCATCGCCGACATTGACGACTTCTTCTTCGTTCAGGGCGTCGTGCGGTTCTCCAGACGGGAAAGCAGCAAGGCATCGACCATGCGCGAGGCGTTGGACCTCGGCGTCGATCGTGCCAGGCGTTCGGCATCGAGCTCCGGAACGCCGTCGACGATCGCCTCGACGGTGGATTGGATCGCCGCGGGCGGCGTGCGCAGCTGTGGGCGTTTACATCGATGGTCAGGCGGCGTTCGAGCTCGCGATCCTTCTCCGCTCGCCGCCATGACGTCAGACGTCTTGCCGAGTTCAGCGATCGTCATCGCCCTCGAGTTGGTGCGTGCCCGGAAGATCGCCTTCTTGATGGCGACGCGGTTTCCGTCCGTACGGCTGATCAGGTGCCAAGCTGCGCGCGAAAAAGGAAGCCGAAGCGAAGCGAGCACGATGGACGCACCGCGGCGAAGGCCATCGCCTGGTAACTCGGTTGCCTTACGATTCCTGGTCGTTTTGGATGAAGCGCGTCAGGCCGTACCCACATGTTGACGCGGCCTATGGCGGTGCCGTTGACCATGATGTCGGCGTGGGCCATCGTCGCATCCGAACCAGGCGCCAAGGACCTGGGTCTTGTTCGGCGCCAATGCGTCGCTGCCGTCATCACGACCGTGAGTCGTACACGATCGTATTGTTGTTGATGCCGACCTGGATGCCCATCGTCTGATTGGGCGTATGAGCGGCGGGAAGCGGGCGAGACGTCGGACATCGTGACGGGGATGATTGCCCTTCCCGTCGTGTTCACGATATCGAGCGCATGCCGTTCGACTTCTCGTGTTGTCCGGCGATGGCCAGAGCGCGGTACAGTCGGCCAATGCCTGGATGTTCTCGTGCGTATAGTTCTGGAAACAACCACGCGAATGAGGCGCCCGTCGCGACGATGGCCGTCGGCCCGGCGATCAGCGCAAACGTCACCGACGACGCGTGCGGTGTACAGGCCGAGGCCAGCCTTGATGGCCGCGATCGGGCCAGCATGCGGGTATTGATGCGATCGACCGATGGATTGGCGAAGAAGCCAGCGCGGCCGGGATTACTGCTGCGAAGGCTGCTTGGTCCGGATCCTCGGCGATATCGACGCCGTGAACCGTGTGCAGCCACTTCCGGATTGCGCAGTTGTCGCCGATCTTGGCGCGAAGGTTCTTCACGTGGCTGTCGATCGTATCGCAGCCTTCGAAGTCGTAGCGGGACCTTCTCGACCAGCTCCATGCGCAAACCCGCCGGCCGGGATGGCGGAAGGGTGGTCAGGAACCGGTCGCTGGCCGTGAGTCGACTTCCTTGTCGTTGACGAGGACCTTGTGGCCCAGACGTCGATCGTGAGCTCGCCGAACTCGAGAACCTCGCGCTGAGGCTCGCTGTCCTGGACGCAGCGAAGCAAACTGCGGACTATGGCAGGCGATAGCTCTCGCGCGGCGGAACAATGACGACCAAATAATCGTCGGCGCCCAGCTCGAGACCGATGATGCGGTCTTCGACCTCGCCTTTGGCGGTCAACATGGTAATGTGTACGTAACC
>BNJU01003497.1_pt1 | contig 99228 bp, 139 predicted proteins | sample 8539281 | NCBI WGS metagenome assembly BNJU01 (sample SAMD00202456, study PRJDB9452) | human saliva metagenome | isolation source: human saliva | place: Japan | reverse complement strand
GAAAATAATAATTAAAAACTACTTGCAACTGATGATTCTAAAATTTGTTGCATTTTATTATACAATCTATCTGTTGAAAAATTCGGGATGATTTTAAAAGAATTGAGATATAATACTATCCTACTTTGGATAAAAAACAACAAAAAGTCATTGATGACATAAATCGTGGAAATGAAAATATTAAAATAATGTTTGATGTTGAATTCAAATCTTTAAAAGATATTATGAAAAGAATAAAGCAGATATTTCAGACGATTTGTATTATGAATATTTTTTTATAAAAAGATGCTTATTTTTGGTATCTATAATCAATAAATATAATTTAAAAGGAGAAAAAATTTATGGAAAATGAATTATTAATTAATAACAATCAGAGTAAGATATCACAAATTATACAAGATTCAAAATAATATGTATCTATTCTTTTTGGAGAAGGTAGGTTTACCAACAGACAATATTCTATCTTCGTTAGATGAACGGAAAATTGCAATAAGTAATCTTCCATTTGTTATTGATAAAATGAATAATGAGTTAATTGGGAAATCATATTATTTGTCTAAATTTTTTGTTGCAGTATCGACAGGTTTATTTGATGCGGCATTAAATTATTTATGGGATGAAACAATTAAACAACTAAGAATTAGAGTGACAAACGGAGATATTAAGTATTTCTATGATCTTATAATAAGTGATGAGAGAGAAGGCAATTTACTTCACCAGAAGACTTATCAAAGTTAGATGATTTTGATTTAATTAAAGGGGCATTAGACATTGACTTGATTACACAAATAGGATATAAGCATCTAGATTTCATACGCTATATGAGAAATTGGGCAAGTGCAGCACATCCTAATCAGGCAGAATTAACTGGATTAAATTTAATTTCGTGGTTAGAGATATGTATTAAAGAAGTAATTGCAACTCCGCCATCGAGCACACAGATTAAAATTGGGAAACTATTAGCAAATATCAAGTCTGAAGTGATCGATGAGGAACAGGCTTCGGTGATAGTTCCATTTTTTACCGAATTAGGTACTGAAAAAGCTAATGCATTGGCAAAGGGTTTTTTTGGTATATATATTGACGAAAAAACAAGTCAACAGACAAGAAGTAATATAAATAATTTAGCACCTGAATTATGGAAAATAATATCTGAAGAGGTAAAATCAGATTTTGGTATTAGATATGCAACATTTTTGGCAAATGGAGATAACAAAGCTAAAGATGAGGCAAAGAGATTTTTAGAAGCTGTGGGAGGAATGTCTTACTTACCAGATAACGTAAAAGTTCCTATAATCAAAAGGTCTTTAGAAAATTTAATGGTGGCTCATAATAGTTTTAATAATTTTTATAATGAGCCTTCTTTTGCAAAGCAATTGCGTTCTGTAGTAGGTAATCATGGTAGTGTTCCACCGCAAATGAATTTCCAATATGTAAAAAGTAATAGTATCTGTATTTTTGACTAATGGTAGCGGAGTAGCATGGGAAGCAGATCCTATTTATATTGAATTAATTAAAAAAATTTTTGATGCAAAGCAATCATTTATTGCATTAACTTTTTTATGGATGAATCATCAATAAGAAGTAAGTTGCAATTTTTCTTTTATGCCAGAAGAAATTTATAGAAATGTTAGGATATCTTAAATCTAATATTACATCAGAAGGTGTTTTAAATTTATTAGTAGAAATTAGAGATAAAGTAGAATCCTTACATAATATATCTAAAAAAATGATAAATTAAGTGAAAAAAATAAGATTTTTTTCAAAATAATCACTTAAAATAATTTTTAGGATATGTAAAAATTTTTATGTAAACCTCTAAATGAGATATAGTAAAATAAACTGTATAACATTTAGAGGTTTTTGTTATAATAAAAAAATTGTTGTATTATCGAAATATTTGTATAACAAATATGGTATAATAGTTAAAGTAATTTTACAAAAAAATAATTGACAAATAGTTGTAAAATTGATAAGATTTTTTTGATTTTTAGAAAAGGAGGGAGCTATGAAATTTGAAATTAAATGGAAAAGAGCTTATGAAAAAAATTGGAGAAGCAGATGGTTTTTAGAATATTAGTTGATAAATTGTGGCCTAGAGGGTTAAAAAAAGGAAGATGCAAAAATTGATTATTGGGCAAAAATTATTACGCCATCAAAGGAATTGAGACAAAATTATCATAAAGGAATTATCGATTTTGAAAATTTTTTTCTGAAAAAAATATAGAAGAGAATTGGAAGAAAAATTCGAATTTTGAGGAATTTGAGGGTATAATATTGGAAGAGTTGAAAAAAGGGAAATGTGACAATGGTTTATGCGAGTAGAACTCCAGAATTGAGCCATATTCCTGTATTAAAGGAATTTATTGAGGAAAAGTTAGGGAAAATAGTCGAAATTTAAAAAAAGTATTTTTGAGTGATGCATAGAAAAAGTTTGAAAAATAAAGAAAGTTAAATAAAAAAATGAGTAAATTTTTTTATTAAAGATAAAGTAGGAGAATAAAAAGAAAGGAAAGTGAAATATGAAAAAAGGTAAATTTTATGGTATTGGAGTTGGAGTGGGAGATCCTGAAAATATAACGGTTAAAGCGACGAAAAAATTGCACGAGGTGGATGTAATTGTATTGCCTGAGGCGAAAAGTGGAGAAGGAAGCACAGCTTTTAATATTGTAAAAGAGTATTTGAAACCTGGTGTAGAGCAAATGTTTTTGGAGTTTCCGATGATAAAAGATGTGGAAGCAAGAAAAGTTTTTAGAAAAAATAATGCTGATAAAATAAGTGAAGAACTTGAAAAAGGGAAAAATGTGGCATTTTTGACAATTGGAGATCCGATGACTTATAGCACATATACTTATGTTTTGGAGCATATTGCAGATGATGTTGAAGTAGAGACGATTGCTGGAATAACTTCGTTTAATAGCATTGCAGCTAGACTGAATGTGCCTTTGATGATTGGCGATGAAGATTTGAAAGTGGTATCTGTCAATCGAAAAACTGATATTTACAAGGAAATTGAAAATAATGATAATTTAGTTTTGATGAAAATAAGCAGAAATTTTGAGAAAATTAAAAAGGCGATAATTGAAACAGGAAATAAAGAAAATGCTGTAATTGTTTCAGATTGCGGGAAAGAAAATGAAGTTGTTTATTGGGATATTGAGAGTGTGGAGGAAGTTCCTTATTTTTCGACGATGATATTGAAGAAGAAAGGAGTTAAGGAGTGGAAGAGATTTCTAAAAACACTTTTAAGGAAAAAAATAAAAATAGCAAAGTTTATAATTCTTCAAATTTTATTTTTTTGCATTTTATTTTTGGGTTGGAAAAATATGATTGGGATTACGGCTTTTGATTTACCATATCGTATAGTTTTTTTGAAGGAATCTCTTTCGGTAGTAGCAGGCGTATTTTTTGGTTTAATATTTTATTTATTAGGGAAAAAAAGTAAAGAATATGAAAATGATAAAATTTTGAAATTGCCAATATTTTTTTATAATTTTATCAGTATTATTATTATTTAGAATAGATATTATTGAGTTATAAAATTATGTTTTTTTCAACGGATTATTCATTTTAGGAATATTTAGAAGTAAAAATAAAGAGTAGAAGTTATTTATTTAAAGTTTCTAAAATTATATTATGGTTTATTGTAATGTATTTTTAATTCCTAGTCTTTTGCAATTATGTTTTTCAATCTTCTGCAAGCTTAATAGAAAGTATTTTTGAGAATTGAGGGAAGTTTTGTCAATACAGAATTTTTAGTTCCATTTTTCATATCAATGTATTTTTCGGACTTTTTATAAAAAATATTTTTGACGTTAAGAAGAAAAAAGTTATAAGAAATATTGACAATAATAGGTTGTCTAATAATTGCATGGGAATATTTGTTTTTATGGGTTTTAACTGGTACAAAGAAGATTATCACGCAATAATTTATACTTTTCCGTATAAAGTTTTTGATGTATTTTAAAAGAAAGGTGAGAATAGCATTGAAAAATTTGGAATTATAAAGACGTTAGAGTCGAGGTATTTTGTTTATGCGATGGTTGTTAATATGGGATTTTATTTGGGAACTTTGAAAATAAATAATAAAAGATAAAAAGGAGAAATTGTGTTGAAAAACCAGATTGATGGGGATAGTTTAATAAGAAAGTAGTTAAAATTGAAAAACTGAAAAGAAAGAAGGAATTATTATGAAAAAAATTTTTATTTATTTTGTCATTTATAGTGGCAATTCAAGGAATGGCAGAAACGATTGTAAAAGGAACTTACGATACAAAAAAAGAATAGATATGTAGAATTGAGTCAAGATTTTGTCAAAGAAATTAAATTAGATTATATATTGCCAAGTGATAAAAAAAGATTTGGTGACTTACAAAACTGAAAAATTTTTGATATTGTAGTAAGAAAAAGTGATTTATTGGAATTGTATAATAAAAATAGGGATAAAAAAAGAAAAAAATATAAAAGATAGTATTTCGGAAAAAGATAAAAAAATTGGATTATGTTCGTAATTATATTGCTGAATTGGTAGAAAACAATAGGGCAGTTATTTATGAAAGAAAAAAACAAAAAGAAATAAAAAAATATTGTAAAAAGTAAAATACAGTAACGATATTTACTATGATGCGGGAAGAGGTTCAAATTACGATGGTTATAAATTTTATACAGATAAAAAGTTTGTCGCAGGAAATCATGAAATTTGATATTATAACACAATTTGGAGTTGCACTTCACAGTAGTTTGGGAGATAATCCGTATAATAGGGAATTGACAGAAAAAGAGAAAAGAATATAGAGAAAAAAATGGAAATCATTTTGAAGAATTAAAGGAATTATATAAGAAAGCGGTTCAAAATCCTAATGTTGAACAAAAAAATTAGTTATTAGTAAAAAAATATTTGATAAGTTATTTTTGAAATTAATATAAATGGGGGTAAAAATGAGTAAAATTGAAAAAAAGGAATTGGGAGTAATATGGGAAAAAACTTTTTAAAAAAATTGTCAAAAATTGACAAAAGAGTATGGAAAAAGGGCTTTTTCAAGATCTAATTTACAAAAATACGAGGCAATTTTATTTGAAAGTATCCAAAATTTTCCAGAGACTGTCTGGCAAAATTAAACTGGTCTCATTATTGCGAGATTCTGAGTATATCCGATGATAAAGAAAGAGCATTTTTATGAGAATAATAATTTATGCTTTGATGAAAAGCAAATAGTAGGAAAAAGAGAAAAAATGTTAGAAATAAAAAGAAAAGTTTACGATGATAAGGATTGGTATGAAGAATATATTCAAGTTTTTAAAGGATGGAAAAGAAATCCATTATGGTGAAAGTTTTGAATTGCCAAAATATGAAAATGGAAATTATATATTTTATTTAAATTATGGAAACATAGAGTACTACAAATTTTTTTAAAAATTTATTTGAAAAAAATGGAAAGATAAAAATTTATTTTATTCCGAAATATAATTTTTGTGATGAGAAGGTTTATGGATATTCACCGTTGGAATTTTTAGAGAATGATATAAAAAGGAAATTTTAGAGAATAAGGAAGAAATTAGTAAAAATCAAGAAATTGACAATAAAGGATATTTTGTGTGAATGGGCATGTAATAGTCAGTTTAGAGAATTTTGCAATAGTTTTGAAGATTATCAAAAAATTGGTTAATGAAATTTATTTTCGTAGATAACGAGATAATTAATAACGACATTTCAGGAAAATTTGAAAAAGATTTTTTTGGAATGAAAAAACAAAAAAATAGAAAAAAATAAATGTTGAAGAAGTTGAAAAATTTGATAAAATATCCGTTTATCTTGAAAATGGGAAAGTTTGGGAAGCGTTTTTAAGAAAAATGAAAAATATATTTGAATACAGAAATATCAGTAAAGTTTTCAAATAAATGAAATATTATAAAAATAAAAAAATATAAAAAAAGAAAGAGGTAATTTTATGAAAAAAGTATACTTCATAGGAGCAGGGCCTGGAGATCCTGAATTAATAACAGTAAAAGGACAAAGAATTGTAAAGGAAGCAGATGTCATAATTTATGCGGGTTCGCTTGTGCCAAGAGAAGTTATTGAATGTCATAAAGAAGGAGCGGAAGTTTATAATTCTGCTACAATGAATTTAGATGAAGTGATGGAAGTTACAATAAAAGCTCAGAAAAATGGGAAATTGGTTGCAAGAGTTCATACTGGGGATCCAAGTATTTTTGGAGCAATAAGGGAACAAATGGATATTTTGGATGAATATGGAATCGAGTATGAAGTCGTGCCAGGAGTGAGTTCATTTGTAGCTGCTGCTGCTGCAATAAAAAAAGAGTTCACATTGCCTGATGTGAGTCAAACAATAATTTGTACAAGACTAGAAGGAAGAACTCCAGTACCAGAAACAGAAAGTCTAGAAAGCCTAGCTTCACACAAATGCTCAATGGCAATATTCTTGTCTGTACAAATGATTGATGAAGTTGTAAAAAGACTATTAAAACATTACGATAAAACAACTCCAATTGCAATTGTCCAAAGAGCCACTTGGGATGATCAAAAAATCATTATGGGAACATTGGAAAACATTGCTCAAAAAGTGAAAGATGAAAAAATTACGAAAACTGCACAAATTTTAGTTGGAAACTTTATGGGAGATGAATATTCTAAATCTAAACTTTATGATAAGACGTTTTCGCATGAGTTTAGAAGAGGGATTAAATAGTAAAATGAATCTAAGAGAATGTCCAGAATTTTTGTAAGCGAGTAAACAAGTGTATAAAAATTTTTTGTGTAAATAAACTAGAGAATCCTTGTATTAATGTATTTTATATACATTAATACAAAATTGTGGATACTCTAAAAATATGGATATTCTCTTTTAATTATTTGTTAATCGAATAGTAACTTCATCATCATTTCTTTTGTTATAGACGTAGGAACTTCATGACCTTCTAATAGTTGCATAGTGATATCCATCTTTTAATTCTTGAACTTTTTCTTCGATTGTACCTTCTGTTATTAAGCGATAAATTATAACACTGTTTTTCTGTCCAATTCTGTAAAGTCTATCTTCTGCTTGTTTTTTTCAATTGCAGGATTCCACCACGGATCATATATTATTCCTATATCAAGAGATGTTAGATTAATTCCAGTTCCACCAGCTTTTTAAAACTAATAAGGAAAAATTCCAATTTTGTTTTGCTCAAACTCATCTATGATATTCATTCTATTCTTAGTTTGCCCATCTAAATAAAAAAAGTGTTTTTATGTTCACGTAATAATCTTTTTCTATTAGTTTGAGCATTTTAGTAAATCGGCTAAAAATAACTATTTTATGTCCTGCTTCATATAAAGGTTCTATTACTTCAAATAACAGTTCCATTTTTGCAGAACTTATTCCTTTTGTTTGCTCAAACTGTTCTAATAATGCAGGATGACAACAGATTTCTTGAAGATACAAAAGACCATTAAGCATAATACTATTTGACTTAATTTCAAAACGATTACTTTTTCTTTTCAAGTTCATGTTTTTATACTTTTTAGCATGTTATTATAAAGTGTTTGTTGTTCAGGTCCATTTTTTACAAATAATACTTGTTTTGTTTTTGGTAAAATCTTTTAAAACGTCATTTTTTTCATTCGTCTCAACAAAAACGGCGAAGTTATTACTCTATTTTATCAATTTGATTATTCACATTTTTAAATATAGATTTATATGAACCTATAATTTGTGGGTTTAATAACTTCATCAATCCCCAGAATTCCATTAAATTATTCTCTATAGGAGTACCAGTTAATGCAATTTTCATTTCAGATTTCAGTGAATTGATAGCCTTGTATGCTTTTACTTTGACTATTTTTTTATATTGTGCTTCATCGAGAATAATATTGTTAAAGTTTATCTTACAAATTGTTTCAATATCATTTAGTAATGTTTGATATGTTGTAATTATAATATTATTATTTTTAATATCTGCTTTTTATTTCGTTTTTAGTCCATGATACAGAACAATATTCAGATTAGGATTAAATTTTTCAAATTTTCTTTGCCAGTTAATTAATAATGTTTTTCGAACAACAATCAATGTTTTGTCATTTTCTGTTTTTATCACTGAGAAAAGTAATTATTTGTAGTGTTTTTCCAAGTCCCATATCATCTGCTAAACATGCTCCATAACCATTTTGCTTAAGCGATAATAACCACTTTACTCCGATTTTTGGTAATTTCTTAAAGTTTTTAACTGATTATTCACCTCAATAGAAATATTATCATAAGATATAAGTTTATCTATATTATCTATTGATTTTTCCCTAGACTGTACATGACAATCCTGTAGCATTTAATAAATTTTGTTTTTCAATAATGACATTATTATCATTGTCCTTTTTATACTATTTGATAACAATAATTTGGGAATAAATAATACTTTTCCATTATATTTTCAATCCATTCTTTGTCGAAGATTAATCATTTCACTTATATCTAAATTATCATTATCAACAATGATATCACCATGAATTCCGAACCAATCAATATCATATGATACTCTAATTGCAGAAAGTATCGATATGTGAAATAGGTTTATTACGATTTGTGAAAATCATTATTCCTTCAGAATGAAGAAAGGCAATAGAGTTTTCTAAATCTTTTCCAGAATATAGAAATCCTTTGTTTTTACTGTATTTCCATCCGAAAGCAGAAACTACTTTATCGTATATTTTTGTTCAAACTCAAAATTTCTAGGGTTGTTTATTTGGAACTATAACATCATTCTCGAAAAATTAATCGGATAATCATCGTAAACAAAAATATAATTCTAGTCTATGATTTTTCTTCAATATTGATATAAACTTTACTTTCTATTAGAGAATTGTTTTTCTTTTTATTAATTATTTTAGGTATATGAATATTCAAAGTAGTCTTTTCTATAGTTATTTTACATTCGTCGATATATATATTGTATGAAACATTAGATTTTAGAATGTTTTCAACTCAAGTACATCCCAGTCTTTGTAAAATAAACATCCATCATGTATTTCAGATTATAAAATTTATTTTTGATATAATATATTGGTATTTACTAAATTGAATATCATTGTTCAAAAATATTTCTAACTTCTTCTAATTCATATTTAGACAAATTATTAAATGAGAATTTTTCCATTTATATTAATGTTGCGTAATTGACCTGAATACTTTTTGCTTTTTCAGATTTGGAATTATTCCCTCATATGTTTCAAGTATTATTTTTATTCTACTTTCATCAAAAATTGATGCACAAAAATTAAATCCGACATAAAAATATCTCCTATTCTTCAAAAATATTCATTACTTAAAATCATTTTTCATAAAGGTCTTTTTCCTTCGCAATTGTAGTTCCAAAGAGTTTTTCTAGAATCTGCTTCTTTAATTCCTTCATATTTTATTCGACATCCACCACCACAGATATATCGTATTTCACAGTCTTTACATATTTTTGTATTATCTACGAGTTATTTCTTTAATATACTTACTTTTCTATTATATCAACCACTGAATCTTTCAAAATACTATAGTGACTGGTTAATTCATGCATACGGTTACACCAGAATATATCTCCATTAAATTTGAAAATTGAAATTTCTCCAAAACCACAATTCTTTTCTGATAGCTTTTATTTTCATAATTTAATACAAATGTTTCTATATAAAAATTGGGATATAAAACGTTCAACTAAATCTTTTTAATTTCTTTTATATGTCTGATTTTCTTTTTGTGTTGATGAACTTCTCTTCCAACAATTAACTCATGATTAAGTTTCACAAAAACATTTGGATATTTTCATAAATTTTTGAGCAAATTTTCTCGAAAATTATCTATAAATATTTCCAAATTTTCATATAATGGAGTTACAATAGAAACTAGTAATAGTTTTATTAAAAAGTTCTACACACTTAATAACTTTTGTCAAACCGTCATATTGTTCTAACATTAAAGTAGAATTTTTATCATGCCATCGATACTAATTTGTATCTCATCAATATATTGAGACAATTCTTTTACTAATTTTTCGTTCCATAGTATTCCATTACTCAATATTGTAACTTAAGTCAATTTGATGGGCATGCAGTATGACTTCTTTTGTATCCTTTATAGACAGTTATTTCTCCACCAGAAAGTTACACCTTCAATTCCATTCTGCTGAAATTCATCTAAAGCATTATTCCACTGTTCAACCGATATTTCTTCAATCTTAATCCTCCTGAATACTATAGCAATGTCTACATCTTTGATTACAATTGTTTTGTCAAATAAATAAATATATTTTTATCATCATTCTCAATATGTTTTGGATTTTCAAATTTCTTTGCTTCTAGTTGTATTAAAACATTTAATCATGTCTCTTCAGAATATTTTTAAAACATATTCTAAATTATGTATTTTTCAAGTCCAAGAATCATTTTTTCTTCGTTATGTAACACAATCCACAGAATTCCTTCAGTATAAATTTGTCAAATAAATTCCTTTGTATTTATTATCGAAATTTCTTTTGGTAAATTAGTATTGTTTAGAAAGGTCTAACATCAGTTTCAGTTACACTTTCATTAATGTTTTCATTCATATTTCTTAACTCATATATAGTTAAATAAAAAGAGGATATAAATTTTCTACACCTCTCTTAATAGTTCATCATTTAGTTTTGGTCACAAGATTTAAAGCAATACATTGTATTAGAGTCTGCAGAATCCTTTACATTTTTTACTTTCCAAGAAATTTTACAGATTTACTTTATGTACACCTCCACGTTATTTCGTATACCTATATAGTTTATCATATGTATGTGTCAGTATTATTTTAGTGATATTTTTAATGTTCTTATATATCTTTTGTATAAATCTCTAGTAATTTCTTAAATTCTTTATATCATTTTATATATAGTAGTATTTGCAGTATGAATATACTTACAAGGTAATGAAATCGCTATTGTTTTTAGTTCCGTTATCTTCTTCATTTGAAATTATTAGTTCATTTGTGCCTGATCACTCACTTCTATTTGATGTACGATGTTATCGCAACATCAACCATTGATTTAAATAGATCTACAAGAAGAAACACCCATACTATTGGAAACTTATATTTCAACACCTATTTCCATATTATTCATTTCAGATTCTGGAGATACGTCTAAGTTAATATAAATATTAGATCTAATATTTGTTTTTACTACTCTAATTCCGCGCATCAATTTCTTCTGTACAGTGAATACGCAATATATATCATTATCTAAGCATGGCATATTATTAATAAAATCTATTAAGATATTACTGACAAATTCTATTATCAATTGCTTTTTCCACATATATATTCATTGCTTTCTTCAAATTTGTTATAAAAGAGAATACATCTCCAGATATTTACGTTATCATCAGTTGAAATTATATTTATAAAAAGATTACTGTAGTTATATGCTTTATATTTGTTTCATCATTATCAATATGATTCCCATTTTATCACCTGAACGATTTTTGTTGAAGAAGATTCCAACATTTTATATTTCTAATGCTTTTAAAAGAATATTTTTCTTTTCAGTCAATCATTATTTGAATACCAACTTCATCTACGTGAGCTGATATCATTACTTTTTAGAATCCTTTTTATGATATGAGTTTCAACATTATCTACATATATTTTTGTCTAAAACATTACTGTTAATACTGAAAAATATAATTTATTATATTTTTCAGAAACCAAACTCGACTATTTCACTAAGTATCATATCAATACTCTCTCAATCAGACTATATAATTCTTCAGATATTATATTTTCAATGTTTTGTTATTAATATAACCCTATATTGAAAAATATAAAAATTTAGTCATATCTGTATCAAATAATTAATTACTTAGCAATTGATTCGAAATATACACTACATAATTGATTTTTGATTGTCTAAAATTTTGAATATGTTTAATACCTATTTTATTATCATTGTTTATTTATTATCAAAATATCTTTTGCCATTTGTAGTTTTCAATCGTGAAATTGGACCTCACAAGTAATAATTGTAACAGCAAAGCTATAGTTCATTCCCCAAGTTGCAAAATACGCACTTTCAATATTTTCGGCAATTCAGGACGCATTAACAGACCGAAAACGGACATAAAAGTGTATTCCAGTAATCATTAAAGCAGAAATTGCTAAAATGGTTGTAGCAAGCTTATTATTTCCTATTAATCAGTAATTTTAAAAGCCAATGCAACTGGTCCAACAACAACTACATCAAAGAAAAAGCAACAATAAAGCCTCGAATTAATCCAATCGCAAATTTTGTAAAACCCAATTTTCCAAAATAAGAGCTGAATTATAGCACTCATTCCACAAACCATTAAAACACATTAGAATCTAAAAATAATTCCTCTTTTTATTTCTAGGCATTAATTTCTCCTTTTTAAATTATAATTCCTTTTACTATTCTATCATAAAAATTTTGGAGTAAGTTTTTTAGTTAATTTTACTAGAATTTCTAATATTAAAAATTTTCGTAACACCATTCTAAATCAACATAACTATATGGTATAATATTTTTATAAATAAAAATAAAAAAAGGAGATAAAAGTGATTACAACATTATGTTATTTAGAAAAAGATGAAAAAAATATCTAATGCTACATAGAACTAAAAAGAAAAAAATGATATAAATAAAGGAAAAATGGCTAGGAATTGGCGGAAAAATTGGAAGCTGGGGAAACACCCGAAGAGTGTTTAAAAAGAGAAGTTCAAGAGAAACTGGCTACAAATTGAATAGTTATGAATTTCGTGGACTTGTGATTTTTTTAATTACAACAACGATGAGCCACTATTTATGTATCTTTATACAAGTTCGGATTTTTCAGGAAATCAGCATGAATGTGATGAAGGCAACTTAAAATGGATTCCCAAAAAAAGAAATTTTTGATTTAAAAATTGTGGGAAGGCGACAAAAATATTTTTTTAGAATTATTATTTAAAAAAATACACCATTTTTTTATTTAACTTTAAATTATGAAAACGATAATTTATTGAGCTCAAAATTAGAATTTAAAAGAAAAAAATATAGTTGTTTTGAAGTTTTTGTTCCAGAAAATTATGTGGAAAAAAATTGTGGAAAACTTACAAAAATACAATCTTTTGACAGAAGGCTTTTTATGCAGATGTTTATTCTACAATTGATGGAATTGGACATTGGAAAAACTTTGGGAAGGAGGGAATCCTTTTGATGGAGAAGTTGGAAAAATCCAGTGTTGCCAATGAAAAAAATTATGAAATTTAGAGTGAAAAAAAGAATTTTTGTGAGTTAGCGTATTATTTGATTAAGGAGGTTCATCCTTATGAAACGCCTGTGATTAATGTGTTTGAGATGGAAGTGTAGAAAAATTTTAGGAAGGGTTGAAAAAAATATGAGAAAAAAATTTTATTAAAAATATTTGTTTTGATATTTTTTTAATTAGTAATTTGATTTTTTTCAGAAAAATAAAAAAATTAAATGAAAATTACGGAATAGAAGATGGAGAAGTTTATTACATAAATAGAAAAAAATTGAGGGAGCTGATGCAAAGACTTTTGAAGTTTTTGAAGATGGTGAGTATGCAAAAGATAAGAATAATGTTTATTATGAAGAAAAATGTTCTTAATGAAGCAGATCCTAAAAAGTTTTAAATTATTGACAAAAAAATTAGTTACGGATTAAGTAAAGATAAAAAAATAATCTTTATTTTTTTGGGGAATAAGGTAGATAATATAGATGTAAAAAAACTCTTGAAATAATGACAGATGAATTTTTCAATTTATTTAAAAAGATAAAAAAACAGAGTGTATATTTTATTTTTCATATAATGGAGGAGTTCCTGTCGATTTAGATAATGTGATAATGTCTCCAAAAAAATTTTTAAAAAAATGTTGACAAACAAACTTTTTCAACTAATTGGTGGAGGGTATTCAAAAAGATAAAAAAATAGTGTTTATTATATTGGTAAAAAGATAGATGGAGTAGTTCCCCAAAAACGTTAAAATTTTAAAAGATTATATTTTTTTATAGATGGAAAAAAATGTGTATCTTTATGGAGAAAAAAAGAGGATATAGATTTACAAACATTAAAATTTTTTTTGATGATGATTCCAGTTATTTTTTTGACAAAAAAATAATATTTATTTTCAAGGAGATAAACTGGAAAAATGCTTATTTTGAAAGTTTTAAAAATAATGGAATCAAATTTTTTTCAAAAGATAAAAAAATAATGTTTATGAAGGAAATGAAAAAAATAGATGGAGCAGACGCAAAAACTTTTCAAGTAATTGATGCTTATGCAGGATTTGCGAGAGACAAAAATTATTTGTATCATTCAAATGAAAGAATAAAAAAATTCCGATCCGTATACTTTTGAAAGAGTAAATGAACATTTAGTAAGAGATAAAAAAATCAATTTTATTCTAATGACGGAACAGTTTTAAATGTGGATGGAAAAAAAGTTTTCAAATAGTAAAAAGATTATGAAAAAAAGATTATTTTATGTATGCAAAAGATAAAAAAATAAAAGCATATTACATAAATTTTATGGCTGGAAAAAGATGAAATAGTAAAAAGAGTTAAAAAGGATTAAATCCTAAAAAAATTTTAAAGTGCTAAATCGTTATTATACAAAAAGACGATAAAAAAAGTTTATTTTAGTAAAGAATATGCGGATATACAAGAACTTCAAAATGTAGATGTGAAATCATTTGAAGCATTGCATTTTGAAAAATATAGAGAATAAAGATGATTTTTGGAAAAGATAAAAAAATAAAGTTTATTTGTTTGGTCTTGAATTAAAAGATATAAAAACCTGAAAAAAATTTCAAGTTATGAAAGAGCCAATAACGGAAAAAAATTATATATGTTCGAGATGAAAAATAATTTGTTCGTAATTTTTTTATGATTATTTTTTTCAGGATTTAATTTTGTAAAGACTAAAAAAATTGAAAATGTAGATTTTTAAAAACACTCAAGTGGAAATCAGCAAGAGAACTGGAAGATAAAAAAATGGAAAAATATATTGTGAACGGCAGCGTAATTGATGAAGATAAAATAGAAATTAAATTTATAAAAAAATAGAAAAAAAGGAGAAAAAAATTTATGAAAAAAATTAATTTGTGCAATTACAATTTTTTTAGCAACAAGTTTAGAGACAAATGCATACACGCTTAGGGAATATGTTCAGGAAACACTTTCTAAAAAGGAGTAAAACAAAGTATAATTGATGAAACATCAGACTTTCTATTAGATTCAAGAGGTGAATTATCAATTATTCCACAGAAAGATGAAATTGATGAATTGATTAACAAGGCAGAAGTATTGTTGAAAAAAAGATAAAAAAATAATGTTTTAGTTAGACAATACTTAATAACATTGTATTTAAAAAAAGGTGGGGATAAAAAAATATTTTAAAAAAAGCACAAAAAAATAGGTGAAGAAAAATTTACAAGATAAGGAAATTACTGACTTTGAGAAATGGAGTCTAGTAGGTCTCTATTATTATCAAATTGGTCAAAAGGAAAAAAAGCTCAAGTATATTTTAATAAAATTAAAGAAAAAAATATAAAGATAAACCAGCTGTTTATGATCTAATTGAAATTGCGACTATGGAAATTGATATTCATGGTAAAGAGCAAAAATTTTTCAGGAATTACTTAATCAAGCATTGGAAAAATGAGAAAAAAATGAAGGAAATAAAGGAAATCAGTGATAAGCAAATGAAAAATAGTAGTTGTTAAAGATTTTTTTCAGTCAGAAGAAAAATAAAAGAGATTTTTAAAAATTGTAGACGAGTTAGTTTACGGATTTGATTTAACGTTAAATTTTTTTCAAAAAAATTAATGAAATATTAGAGAATTATTCGGAAGATTCAAATGAAGAAAAAAACAGAAGTTATAAAAAGAGCGATTGATTATTATTTGAGAAATATTGCAAATAATGAGAAAAATGACAGAAGATTCAATAAAGTATAATATTATTCTAGAAAATATGTACTTGAAAAATAATGAGGATGGTGGCATCGTTTGATGAAAAAAAGAAAGCGAAAAAGTTTTTAAATAAATTAGAAAAAAAGTAAAGCTTTTATGAAGTTATGAGAAAAATTAGAAGAATAAGTTCAAATAAAAATTTAAAAATTTAGTGATTGGGAGAGATAAAAATGAGAACAGCAGTATATTGCGTAAGCAAAAACGGATACGAAACATGTTTAAAAATAAGAAACAATGTTTATAAAAATTTGCATATTTATGTGTCACAAAGAGTGGCAAATATGCTCAATCTTGAAAGTGAAAATATAGAAAATTTGTTTGTGATAAATGAGCGAGTGCCAATTTTATTAGAAAAGACATTTGATAAATATGATTTACATATTTTCGTTGCAGCGACTGGAGCAGTTGTGAGAATTATTGAAGGGAAATTTAAAAACAAGGACACAGATCCAGCTGTTATTACAGTTGATGACCACGCTAATTTTGTGATTTCATTGCTTTCAGGACATCTTGGCGGTGCAAATGAAGAATGTAAAAAAATTGCAAATGGAATCGGAGCAATCCCAGTAATTACAACAGCTTCTGACGTCGGTGGGAAAATTGCGGTTGACACATTGTCACAAAAAATTAAAGCAAAATTGGAAAGTTTGGACGATGCCAAAAGAGTGACTTCACTTATCGTAAATGGAGAAAATGTGAGTATTCATTTACCAAAAAATATCGTAGAAAACGACAAAAATTGTGCTGGAGCAATAATTGTTTCAAACAGAAAAAAATATCGAAATTTCTAAAATTATTCCCAAAAAAATATCATTCTTGGAATTGGCTGTAAAAGAAATACTCCAAAAAGAAAAAAATCATCGAAAAAAATAAATTATGTAATGGAAACTCAAAATTTAGAAATGGACTCGATAAAAAAAGCTGCATCCGCTTGGGTAAAATCTGATGAAATTGGACTTTTTAGAAGCAATGACTGAATTAAATATTCCAATAGAATTTTTTTGAAAAAGAAAAAAATTTTTGGAAGTAGAAAAATTTAGTCGAAGAGCGTTCAGAATTTGTAAAAAAATCAAATTGGAGTGTACGGCGTTTCCGAGCCTTGTGCATATTTAGCTTCGAACAGAAAAGGAAGTTTTTTTTAGTGAAAAAAAGTTAAGATGGGAAGGGATTACAATTTCAATTTTTTTGAAGAGGAAATGTAGAATAAAAATTTAAATTTAGTAGCTTTAATAACGAAAGAAAAAAATCCAGCAAGATTTATTAAAAAGTAGGTGTGAAACAGGGATAACTGATGAAACTGTGAAATTGGATAAGAAATTTGCAGAAGAATTTGTAGTAGAAAATGAAGATGGGAAAAATGAAAAAAATTTATATTAGATTTTTTTGGAAGATATTTTTTTCGAGTAAATTTTTCAGAAAAAGACGATAAAAGTCGAGAAAAAAATTTTATTTTTCTATATTTTGAAAAAAAATATGCTATAATTTTGACAAAGAAAAAAATAAAAAGATAAAGTGAGGAGAGTTTATGAAAAAAATTATTATTTGTATTGATATTGGCAGTAATGGGAAATGCACTTGCAGGGACAACAGTTCAAAAAAATCGGAATACATCGATGAATATGGTATTGGGAAGTGAGAAAAATTAAAATTGAAAAATGCCTTTTCAAAAAGATATGGAAAAATATTAAGAAAATGGTTGAAAAATCAGACTTTAGCGGAAGTGATTAAATATTCTTTTAGTAATAATGCAGATTTATTATTTGACAAAAGATTATAAAATTAGTGATTTAAATAAAAAAAGATATTGGAAAAAAATTTTTCTAAAGGATGTTCTGATATTTATTTGAAAAAAATATGAAATTAAGATTTGCTGTTAAAAATATTAAATCTATTGATAATAAAAAAATGTTGAAGTAGTGTATGATATAAAAAAATGAAGGATTTTCGATAAGGCATTGGAGGAACAGAAAAAAATTTTTGAAGAAAAATGTTAGGGACTAATGTTTTAAAGAAATCAGGTTATAAAAAGTGAAGATGAAATAGAAGCTTTAATGGTAAAAAAATGGAAATGAATCAGAAAAAAAGTACGGATTTATGACATTATGGTAGATGAAATTTTGGATATTATGGGAAAAAGCCTTGGAAAAATACAAGTTTAGAAACAGTAATTTCAGCAAATGAAAAAAGCAGTATTGACTGAAGTAAACGGACAATGGGAATTAAGTGAACTAAAAGTAAAAAAATTTAATTTATTAAAAATTTTTTTGAAAAATATGGTATAATATTAATAGAAAGATAAAAAAATATATTAAGGAGAAGAGCATGAAAAAAATTATTATTTTTAATTATGATGATTGTTGCAGGAAATGCTTTTACAGCAGGAACACAGGCAAATGAGGATATGGCAATAAAAAGAGCACTTCAAAAGCAGGCTGAATTCATTTTTCTTCACAATTGTAAATGGAAGGAATAAGAGATAATGAAAGAAATCTTGAAAAGGAAGCATACAGCAAATTGTTTAAAAAGGATTATATTATCAGTAATTCTTTGAAAAGAGATTGTGGAAAAAAATATGCAAGGGAAATTTCAAGAATTACAGCAGATGAAACAAAGTTAAAATTTGATGTGAAACAAATAGATTATCTTTCAAATGGTGAGGCAGAAGTAGTTTATGATATAAAATCCAAAAGTTTGAAAAGTGTTCCAGATATGCTGGAAGTAGATGATGAAACAGAAAGAAGAATTTTAGAAAGAGCCAAGATGACCGAAAGTGAATTAGAAGCAATTATGAAGGAAAGAGGAAATGAGCCTGCTAAACGAAATTATTATAATGTTGCAATTGAAGAAAGAATAAACATGTATGAAAAAGAAGCTAAGAAAGTTACTGATGAAGAGGTAATATTACAAGATTTGCCAGCATTGATGGTAAAAGTAGATGGAAAATGGGAATCAGAGAATTTGGAAAAGGCACTAAAAGGAATTAAAGAATAAAGAAGTTTTTTTCCATATTTTTAGTTTTTGAAAAATTACATAGTAGGAATGATCGTTTGATAAGAGATTTTGATGTATCATTTTTACTATGTTTTTTTATATTTTTTTTCTATGCTTGATTATACAATACACCCGATGTTAAAATATTGAAAAAAATTATAAAAAAAGTGTTGACAAAATCAATTTTTTTGTATAATAATTAATGTCCGTAAAGGATAAAAAGTGTGAAGATGTTGTTGGGCTGTCGCCAAGCGGTAAGGCACTGGACTTTGACTCCAGCATGCAATGGTTCGAATCCATTCAGCCCAGCCATTTAAAAAAATAAATTATGATATTATATATACTACTAGGATTTAGTAGTTTTTTTGCTTAAAAATTATAATTTAATATTTATTTTTTTGATTTTTCTTGAATATAAGTATTTTAAACAAAACTATAAAATTTATTAATTTTTTTGCCGTTGAAAATTCAAAAAAATGTGGTATACTCAAAATGTAAGAAATAATATATATTAATATATATTAAAATTTTTTTAGGAGGTATTATTAAAATGGCAGTTAAAGTAGCAATTAATGGATTTGGAAGAATCGGAAGATTAGCATTAAGATTAATGTCAGAACAAACAGACAAATTTGAAGTAGTGGCAATTAATGATTTAACAGATGCTAAAATGTTAGCTCACTTATTCAAATACGATTCATCTCAAGGAAGATTCAATGGAACTATTGAAGTTAAAGAAGGAGCTTTCGTAGTAAATGGAAACGAAATTAAAGTTTTTCAGAAGCTGATCCTGAAAAAAATTACCTTGGGGAGATTTAGGAGTAGACGTAGTATTAGAAGCAACAGGTTTCTTTGCAACTAAAGAAAAAAAGCTGAAAAAAACACGTAAAAGCAGGAGCTAAAAAAAGTAGTTATTACTGCACCTGGTGGAAATGACGTTAAAAACAGTAGTTTACAACGTAAACCACGAAATCTTAGATGGTTCAGAAACAGTTATTTCAGGAGCTTCTTGTACAACTAACTGTTTAGCACCAATGGCTAAAGCATTAAATGACAAATTTGGAATCGTAACTGGAACAATGACAACTATCCACGCTTACACAGGAGACCAAAATACATTAGATGCACCACACAGAAAAGGTGACTTAAGAAGAGCAAGAGCTGCTGCAGTAAATATCGTACCTAACTCAACAGGAGCTGCAAAAGCAATTGGATTAGTAGTACCTGAATTAAACGGAAAATTAGATGGAGCTGCTCAAAGAGTACCTGTTCCAACTGGTTCATTAACTGAATTAGTATCTATCTTAAACAAAAAAGTAACTGTTGACGAAGTAAATGCAGCTATGAAAGAAGCAGCTACTGAATCATTCGGATACACTGAAGAACCATTAGTTTCTTCTGACATCGTTGGAATTCACTTTGGATCATTATTTGATGCAACTCAAACTAAAATTGTTCAAAACGGAGATACTCAATTAGTTAAAACAGTATCTTGGTATGACAACGAAATGTCTTATACTTCTCAATTAATCAGAACTTTAGGATACTTCATAAAGCAAAATTGCTAAATAATTGATTTAATTAAATTCTAAAAAAAGATCAACTTTAGGAAATCGGCTAGAAATAGTCGGTTTTCTTTTTTTATTATTTTAAATTTTTCTTTTTAAAAAAATCAATTTATATTTTTGTAAAAATATGTGTTATACTATAGTGAAATTATTTAAAGTAAAAAAAGTTTTTAAATCTGGAGAAAAAGATGAAAAAAATATAGAAAATATGAAAAAAATTTTTACGATACAATTTCAGAAAAAGTATGATTTTATTTTCTCGCTTTCAGATGTTCAAAAAAATTTTTTTAAAAAAATATGTCAGTGGAAAAAAAGTTCTTGATGTTGGAGCGGCAACAGGAAATTTGTCAAAAATTTTTTTAAAGAATGAAAAAAATTTGAAGTAACTTCGATTGATATAAATGAAAAAAACTTATTGAGCAGGCTGGAAAAAAAGGGAATAGATGTAAAAAAATCTGGATATGCTGAAAATTGATGAATTGGGAAAAATTTGATACAATAATAAATGTTGAGAATACGTTGCCACATTTAAATAATAAGGATGAGATTTTTTTGTTTTTTTGAAAAAAAGGCTTATTTGCAGTTGGAAAATGGTGGGAAACTAATTATTCAGCTGATAAATTTTTTTATAAATTTTTTTTGAAAAATCAAGAATTTGAATCTAATTTTTTTAGGAAGTTTACCATTAATTCAGAATGAAAAATGTTAAATTTGAACGTTTTTACTATAAAAATTCAAATAATAATGTGATTTTTAAAAACTATTTTTGGATGAAAAAAATTTGAAAAATGAAGAAATTTTTAGTTAATGTTAATTATTTTTGATTTTATGGACTTTTTTTAAGAAATTAAATATAGATGATGTAGAAGGTGTTTGGCGGTTTTAATGAAACAGAATTTATTTTGGAAAAAAATCACAGCCATTGATATTTGTAATTACAAAAAAAGTCTAATATTATTTTTAAAAATGAAGTTTAGTATAAAAAAATAATGTAAATAAATTTAGGAAATTGTAAAAAAATAAAGATTGATTAACATCAGTATTTATAGCCATAAAGGGCAAAAGAAGTTTTATCAGGAGTGGAAAAAAAGCAAGAAAAATTAGGGTATAAAAAAATGCTGTGTTTATTGTAATTTTTAGAATTTTACAAATGACTAAAGAAATATAAAAGAAAGGAGTGTATGGTATTTTATATAATTATTTATATATTTATCATACAAAAAAATGATGAAATCTTTTATAAGTTTTATAAAAGTTGCTTTTAATTGGAGCGCCACTTTTAAATAAAATGATAGGAATATTTCTTATTTCAATGTTTCCTGTAATTGAATTGCGTGGGGCGATACCAGTTGAGGGCGGCTATTGGGTTGCCTTGGTATTTGAATATGATTGTTTCTATTGTGGGGAATATGCTTCCTGTACCATTTATTCTTTTGTTTTCGGTAAAATTTTTTGAATTTATGAAAAAAAGCGGAATATTTTGGTAAAATTTATTGAAAAAATAGAAAATCGGGCTAAAAAACGTAGTGAAGGGCTTGCAACAGGGGAGTTTATTGGACTTATGCTGTTTGTAGCAGTTCCATTTCCTGGGACAGGTGCTTGGACAGGTGCATTGATTGCGGCTTTGCTTCAATTTGAGAGAAAAAAATCGTTTTTTTATATTGGATTGGGAGTAATAATAGCTGCTGCAGTAATGACTATGGCATCTTATGGAGTAATAAGTATTTTTGCGCCAAAAACATTAAAAAAATTTTAAATAGGCTGTTGAAAAAAATAAATATTTTTTTGTGGTAAAAATGACTTAAAGTTAAATATTATTAAGGGAATGTTTTGGTTTCGACAGGATAAAAAGATTATTATCGGCAAGTAAGCGGGAGCTTTAAAATCCATTTTAAAAATAATCGGAAACGATAATTACGCATTAGCTGCCTAAGATAGCGGCTCATCTCTTTTGGAAACGCCATTTTTCCATTAGATGATGTCATTTTTAATGAGCTTACCTAAATGTATGATTATGTCATTTAGGGAAATTCTATAATCTCGCCTTTAGACTTTTGTCTGTTTTAATATCTAACGGTTAAAAGCGTTAAATAGACTAAACTTGTAGAAGATAGTAAGGACTTTCTATTTTTGGACACGGGTTCGATTCCCGTCATTTCCACCAAAACAGAAAAATAAAAAAAGTAAAAATTTTAGATAGATTAAAAGAAGCGGGTCATTAGGGCTCGTTTTTTTCTTTAATTAGAAATAGGAGATTTTAGTAAAAAAATGAAAAAGAGGTATTGGAAAAATCACATAGTAAAATCATATTAATTGGGGAACATTCTGTCGTTTATGGCTATCCTGCCATTGCTATTCCATTAAAAAAATTGAGATTGAATGTGCAATAGAAGAGGCAAAAAGCAATTTTTTTATGATGAAACAGATACACTTTCAGTCGCAATTTTTACTGCATTAAAATATTTAAAAAAAGAAAAATGTAAAAATAAAATACAAAAATAACTTCTCAAATTCCTCAAAAAAACGTGGAATGGGCTCTTCAGCAGCAGTCAGCATTGCGGCAATTCGTGCAATATTTAACTATTTTAGAGAAAAATTTAGAAGATGAATTATTGGAAAAAAATTAGTGAATACGGCAGAAATTGTGGCTCATAAGACTCCAAGCGGGCTGGATGCAAAAAAACTTGCTTAGCGATAAGGCTATAAGATTTGTAAAAAAACAAGGGATTTTCATACATTGACTTAAATCTTGATGCGTATCTTGTGATTGCAGATACAGGCATTTATGGAAATACTGGTGAAAGCGATTCAAAATGTGAAAAAAATTTAGGAAGTAAAGCTGAACTTTCCTTGAAAAAAATTAGGCAGATTGACAGATGAAATGACTAGAATTTTTAACTGGAAATATTGAAAATAAAAAAAGAAAAAAATAAAAAAATTAGTAAAATTGGGGAAATTATGACAGCAGCAAATACAGAACTTGGAAAAATTGAATATAACTATTGAAAAGACAGAGTTATTTGTAAAAAAACGGCGATTGAAAAATGGAGCAGCTGGAGCAAAAAAATTTCTGGTGGCGGTTTGGGAGGCTGTGTAATTGCACTTGCCGAAAATTTGGAAATTATGGAAAAAAAGTAAAAGATGGATTTACAAAAATGTGGGGCAGAAAAATATTTGGGTGGAAAAAAATTTAATATTTAAAAATTTAACGAAAAAAATAAAGGAGAAAAAAATGGTAAAAGTCAAATCTTATGCTAATATCGCAATTGTAAAATACTGGGGAAAAAGATGCAGAAAAAAATGATACCTGCCACAAGCAGCATTTCTCTTACTCTTAATGATATGTTCACAGAAACAGAAATGGAATTTATAAAGGATGAGGATACTAAAATTGCTGTTGAAAAGGAAATGAAAAAAATGGAAATTGTAAAGATAAGTTTTTCAAATATGACGGATTTATTTTATTTAAACGGAGAATTACAGGACAAGATGCATACGGAAAAAGATTAGCAAGGTCGTGGATTTGTTTAGGGAAAAATAGAAGTCAGAAGGTAAAAAAATTTCTACAACAAATAATATGCCGACAGCTGCGGGACTTTCTTCCAGTTCGAGTGGACTATCAGCTGTAATAAAAGGCTTGTAATGAACTTTTTGGAAAAAAATTATGCACAATCTGAACTTGCACAAATTTCAAAAATTTGGTTCTGGCTCTTCTTCGAGAAGTTTTTTTTGGACCAATTGCGGCTTGGGACAAAGATACTGGAGAGATTTGTGAAGTTAAGACAGATTTGAAACTAGCGATGATTGTGCTTGTGCTGAATGAAAATAAAAAGAAAATTTCAAGTCGAAATGGAATGGAACTTTGTGCCAAAAACTTCGACGTATTTTTGATGAATGGGTAAAACAGTCTGAAATTGATTTTATAAATATGAAAAAAATATCTTGCTGAAAATGATTTTTGAAAAAAAGTGGGAACTTTAACAGAAGAAAATGCCCTTAGAATGCACAAGACAACTGAAACTGCAAATCCGCCGTTTTCATATTTTAATGAAAAAAACTTACGAAGCAATGGATTTTTGTAAAAAAATTTGAGAAATAATGGGGAGAAATGCTATTTTACGATGGATGCTGGACCTAATGTGAAGGTGCTTTGTCTAGAAGAGGATTTGGAAAAAAATTGGCAGAAATTTTTTTGGGCAGAAATATAAGATTATTGTAAGTAAAACTGTTAAATTATGATTTTGGAAAGGTTTTTTTGAATAATGAGGGTAAATTAAGAAAAATTTGACATAGTTGCAGGTATATTATTTGAAATTGCGACAATAATTTTAACTGGCAAAAAGTGTATTTTTCAATGTTGACGCCTGCGGTTACTGGATTAATTGTTTGTGTGACTTAAAAAAAGAAAAAAACTGATAGAAAAGGAGGATAGATTGTGGGATATAAAAAAATACTAGATGAAAAAAAGTGTCAAATATTATTGCTGCTGGGGAAGTTGTGGAAAAATCCAGCTTCGATGATTAAGGAGATGATTGAAAAATTCACTGGATGCAGAAGCTACAATGATAAAAAAATTGAAGTTTTTCAAATCTGGAACTGATGTTAAAAGTAAGTGATAACGGAATTGGGATGGATAAGGATGATACGCTTTTTGTCAGTTGAGCGGCATGCCACTTCTAAGATTAAGGAAAAAGGAGGATGTCTTTAATTTAAGCACCTATGGCTTTCGTGGAGAAGCTCTGTCATCTATTGCAGCGGTGTCTAAAGCTACGATTACTACACGTTCTGAAAAACAGTCCTGCAGGGGTATAGAATTGGCTGTTATGGTGGGGTTGTGAGAAAGTTTGAGGAAGTTTCAAGAAATGTTGGGACAGAAATGGAAGTCAGGGATTTATTTTACAATACGCCTGCTAGAAGAAAAATTTTTTTGAGAAAGATGTCAACAGAGTATGGAAAAAAATTAGGGATATTGTGCTAAAGGAGGCGCTTTCCAATAGTAATGTGGCATTTTCGCTTGAATTAGACGGGAAAAAGTACGATAAAGACAAGCGGAAAAGGGATTGAGAATACAATTCTTGAATTATTTGGAAAAATCAGTTTTAAAAAATTTGAAAAAAATTTGAATATGGATATTTGGGAAATGTGGAAATTTTACGAAGTTCAAAAGGATTTTATGTTTACTTTTTGTAAATAATCGGTATGTGAAGTCAGCAACTATTGAGAGAGCTGTTATAGATGGCTATTACACTAAGTTAATGAAGGGAAATATCCTTTTTGCTATTATTTTTTTACAATGCTGATCCAAAGGAAATAGATGTGAATGTTCATCCATCTAAAAAAATAGTAAAATTTTCAAATGATAAAATTGTTTATAATGAGATAAAATCAGCAATTGACGACTTTTTTTTATTATAATGACAGGGAAAAACTGGCAGCCTAATATTGATTTAATAAAGAAAAAAATATTAATATTAATGAAAAATATCGCTGTGGAAAAAGGATGATTTATTTTCTGATGACATTTTAAAGGGGGAAAAATCAGAAAAATTTTTAAGTTTGGAAACTTTTGACGGGAAAGAAAAATAGTGAGAAATTAAAAAGGGGAAAAATGGGTTTACAGGAGGTAATCTTGAGAAAAAAATGATAAAAATAGAGAATCTGCTGGTATTTCTGAAAGTCTAAAGCAGTGGTAATTTTTTTAATGATGAAAAAGAGAATAGCAATAAAAAGAATGATTCGAGTCTTGATGAAATTTGGAAAAAAATGAATGGGAATTTAAATGAAATTGTGGAAAACAATGTGGAAAAACTTGCAAAATGTTGAAAAATTCTAATTTGGTAAAGAGCGATAAAGATAAGAAAAAAATTGGGATGAAAAAGAGTAATTTTAGAAATTATGAAAAAATTTAGTGGAGAAAAAAATTCTAATGGTATAAATGAAAATACTGAAAATGAATATTATAAAGTTGGGACATTTGAAAAAGCACATTGGGAAGCAGGTTCATTATGATATTTTGGGACAAATTTTTGATACGTATATTTTTAGTGCGGAAGGATGAGGAACTGGAAATCTATGATCAGCACATTATTCATGAGAGAATTTTGTATGAAGAGCTGAAGGAAAAGTTTTATAATAAAAAAATTGAGTCACAGCATTTGCTGTTACCGCTGAAAATGGAAGTTACAGTAATTGAAAAAAATATTATTTTTGAAAATATTGATGTTTTTTTCAAAAATTTTGGATTTGATATTGATGAATTTTTCAGAAAAACGAGATTGTGATTCGTGCTGTGCCTGCTTTTGATTTTTCGGGATAGTATTGAAAATGTGTTTTTACAGCTTTTGCTGGATTTAAAAAATGAAGTGGAAATAAAAGATTTAAGGGAAAATATCATTATTTCAATGTCGTGTAAAGGAGCGATAAAGGCTGGGCAGAAGCTGGATATATCTGAAATGCAGAATATGGTGAGAAGGATTCATGAAGTTGGGAAATATACGTGTCCCCACGGCAGACCAATTATTGTAAAATTGTCTAAAAAAATGATTTGGATAAAAATGTTTGGAAGAAAAAAATAATAGTAAAATTAGTAAAAAAATGAAAAAAACTTTTGACAATAAGGGAAAAAAATATGATAAGAATTAATGTAGTGTGTATTGGAAAAAAATAAAGGAAAAAGTATATAAAAAGAGGGAATAGCTGAATTTTCAAAAAGGTTATCAAAAATATACAAAACTTGAAATTATTGAACTGGTTGAAGAGGATGATAACAAAGGGATTGAAAAATGCAATAAATTCTGAAACTGAAAGAATAATAAATGTTATTTCAAAAAAATTATTCATATAATATTTTGCTTGATTTAAAGGGAAAAAAATGCTGACTTCAGAAGAAATGGCGGATAAAATTGAAAAAAATTTCAATAACAAACAGTGAAATTAATTTTATAATCGGCGGTTCAAATGGAGTTAATGATAATTTGCAGGAAATTGCAGATTTTTAGATTGTGTTTTTCAAAAATGACATTTCCACATCAGCTTATGCAGTTAATTTTGTCAGAGCAAATATATAGATGGATTTCAATTAATAATAATATAAAATATCATAAATAATGGAGGGAAGTTATGTATTCTGCTGGGGAAGAATTTGAAAAAAACTAATAGCGAAGGGGATGTTGAAGAATATACGTGTCTTTCAAATATTACGGTAGGAGATAAGGAATATTTAGTTTGTGATAGTGAAACTGGGGAAAAAGAAGGTTTTTTTACTATGACAGTATTGAAGAGGAACTGTATGATTTAGATGAAGATGAGGAAGATCAGGTTCTGGAAATATGGAACGATGAATATTACGGTTCTGACAAGGATTATATGTACTGGAACGAAGATTTTTGGCGAGTATGATAAAAAAATGAGAATGTAGATGGAGAATTTGATGAAAGCAATTTTTGATCCATTAAATGATGATGAAAATGAATTTTTTTGAGAATGAAGAAGAAGCTGATGATGAAGATTTATTAGAATTTTTTTAGATGATTTTTTTAGATGATGAAAATGAATAGGTTTATTTTATAATTTTCAATTCTCTAAAATAATAAAAAAATAAAAAAATAAGGAATAAAAATGAAAATAAAAAAATAAAAAGTCTAGATAATTTTAATCAGAATTATGAAAAAATTATTTGAGCTGAAAAAAAGTATTGGAACAGGAAGAAAAAAAGAATATCATTATAGTGATGAGTATGGAAACTGTAAAAATCATTGATAAAAGGCAATTCAGTTGAGATTTACCGATATGGTGAAATCAATTCCAGACAAATTTTTTTCAAAGTGATAAAAAAATACGCCATTTATTTATATTACAAAAAAACAATTTCGAGGGAAATACAAAATTTTTTTACAAAAAAATTCAAAAAGAAAATGGAAAAAAATGATGCTGGAATATGATATAATACATAATAACGAAGTAATAAACAGTATAAATTTAGAATTTCAATTTATGTGAACAACACTTCCCATTGTTGTGGGGTTTTAAAAAAACTTTAAAAAAATATTTAAAAAAATAAATAAAAAAATATTACTTTTTGACAGATAAAAATGTAGAATACATGGTATAATATCTCTGATGAAAAAGGAGGTGATATCTATGTATTTAACTTTAAAACAGCAGGTAAAAACATCTTAGCAAAAAAAGGAGTTTAGGAATTTAAAATATTTATCCCATATAGCCAAGAACTTAACTAATGAAGCTATATATAATATTAGACAGTATTATTTTAATAAGAAAAAAAGTATTTAAGTTACAATGAAAACTATAAAATGCTTAAAAATAGTGAGAACTATAAAAAAATTAAATTCTAATATGGCTCAACAAATTCTAAAAAGAAGTAGACGGAAGTTTCAAATCATTTTTTTGGACTTTTTAAAAACTTGTTAAGAATGGTCAATATAATGGTAAAATAAAATTACCTAAATATCTTGCTAAAGATGGTTTTTACTACTCTTATTATAGGTTTTGTAAGATTAAAAGATGATATGCTGATAGTTCCTTATTCAAATTCATTTAGAAAGACACATAAGAAATCGCAATAAAACTACCACCAGTATTAAAAAGGCAAGAAGATAAAAGAGATTAGAATAATACCAAAACAACATTCTAGGTACTTTGAAATTCAATATACTTATGAGGTAGAAGAAGTTCAAAGGGAATTAAATGAAAAACAATGCACTAGGAATTGATTTAGGTATAGATAATTTTTGTACTTGTGTAACTAATAATGGAGCTTCATTCATAATAGATGGTAGAAAATTAAAATCAATAAATCAATACTATAATAAGATAAATGCAAAATTACAAAGTATAAAAAGATAAGCAAAAGATTGAGCGAATAACATTAAGACAAAAGAGAATAGCTAGAAAGAGAAATAATCGTATAAATGATTATCTTTCAAAAAAACAGCAAGAATAATAATAAATTATTGTCTTAATAATGATATAGGAAAAACTAGTTCTAGGATATAATGAAGATTTTTCAAAGAAATTCAAATATTGGAAGTATAAATAATCAAAACTTTGTAAATATACCATATGGAAAAATTAAGAGATAAATTAATATATCTATGTAAACTATATGGAATAGAATTTAAACTGCAAGAAGAGAGTTATACATCGAAAGCAAGTTTCTTTGATGGAGATGAAATTCCAATATATGATAAAGAAAATCCACAAGAATATATATTCAGTGGAAGAAGAATAAAAAGAGGACTATATCAAACAAGCGCAGGTAAACTCATAAATGCAGATTGTAATGGAGCATTAAACATATTAAGGAAAAAAGTAAAGTTGTGGATTTAAGCATCCTATATAATAGAGGTGAGCTGGACACGCCTAAAAAAGAATAAGGGTAGTGTAAAAGCTATCAAACTTCTTAGAAAATTTTTAAATATTTTTAAAGATTTTGGAACCCTGCGACTTTAGTCGTGGGAGGTTCAGAAAAAAAGCAGAAAGGAAAAAAAGTGAATGAGTAATCAAAACCAGAATGATAATGGTATTATAAAAAGAAAAAAATTAAAAAAAGTAGCAGAACTAAAGGAAATTGGAATAGAACCTTACGGAAGAAAAATATGAAAAAAGTGAATGATATTGCTGAAATAAATCAATATGACGAAACTTGCGAAAAAAAGTATTCAAAAACAGCAGGAAGAATTGTTGCATTTAGAAGAATGGGTAAAAATGGATTTGGGAAAATTCAAGATCCAACTGGACAAATTCAATATTATGTAAAAAAAGATGAAGTTGGAGAAGACGAATATGAAATTTATAAAAAAATTAGGAATGGGAGATTTCATTGGTATTGAAGGAACATTATTTAGAACAAAAAAACTGGAGAATTAACTTTAAGAGCAAAAATCTTTTGAAGTTTTATCAAAAAAATGTAAGACCACTACCAGAAAAAAATTCCATGGATTAACAAATATTGAAACTAGATACAGACAAAGATACGTTGACTTGGTAATGAATAGAAGTTATGGAAACTATGAAAAAAAGATTCCAAGTTATTAGATTTTTTTAGAAGCTATTTAGAAAAAAAGGATTTACGGAAGTTGAAACTCCAATGATGCACCCAATCGCAGGTGGAGCAACTGCAAGACCATTTGTTACGCACCACAATGCATTAGATATGGAATTATTCTTAAGAATCGCACCTGAATTATACTTAAAAAAGATTATTAGTTGGTGGATTTGAAAAAAAGTATTTGAAATTAATAGAAGTTTTTAGAAATGAAGGGATTTCTGTAAAACATAATCCTGAATTTACAATGATGGAATTGTACCAAGCGTACGCTGATTTTAATGATATGATGGACTTAACAGAAGACTTAATTTCTAACTTGACTTTCGAGTTGCATGGAAAAATATGAAATTGAATATGAAGATAAAACTATTAATTTAGCTAAACCTTGGAGAAGAGTAACAATGAAAGAAGCTGTAAAAAGAAGCAACTGGATTTGATTTTGATTCAATTTCAAGTGATGAAGAAGCTATTGAAAAAAAGCGAAAAGAATTTGGAATTCCTTTAGAAAAAGATAAAACTTATACAAAATTTGGAATTTTAAATTTATTCTTTGAAGAAAAAAAGTGGAAGAAACATTGATTAATCCAACATTCATAACAGAATATCCAAAAAGAAATTTCTCCACTTTCAAAAAAATCAAAAAAAGGTGAAACTGAATGGGTTGACAGATTTGAATTATTCATTTCAGGAAGAGAATTTGCAAACGCATATTCAGAATTAAACGATCCAAGAGATCAAAAAAGAAAGATTCGAAGAACAAGTTAAATTGAAAGAAGCAGGAGACGATGAAGCACAAGGAATGGATTTGGATTACATTAGAGCCTTGGAATATGGAATGCCACCTGCAGGAGGATTAGGAATTGGAATTGATAGATTAGTTATGTTACAAACTAATTCAGCATCAATCAGAGACGTAATTTTGTTCCCAACATTAAGAAAAAGAAGACATCGAATTATAATTTTTTTAAATAAATTTATTAATCAAAAAAATAAAAAGATAATCATGAAATTAGTCGTGAAAATCTAGAAAAAAATAGGCAATCTCAGAATTAGAGAGTGTCTATTTTTTTTATTTAAAAAAATGAGAAAAAAATTAAAAGTTCTCATTTTTCTTTAATCTTTATATGATACTATTATAATGTAACAAAGGAACAGCAATTACAAATACAAAAAAATGCAAAGGAGGATTATAAAAAAATAAATTCTTAAAAGTAGCATTGTTAGGTTGTTTGGTATTAGGTTCTTTGAGTTTTGCTGGAAGTAAAGATTATAAAAAAATCAAATTTCAACCATAAAAAAAGTTCTTATAAAAGATCAAAAAAATAACCCCAGCAAGAGCTAAACAAATAGCATTAGCAAAAGTTCCAGGTGCAACATTGAGAAATATTAAAGATTTTGATTTTGATGAAGATTCTTATGAAGGAGAAATTCATTATAGAGGTTACACTTATGAGTTTGAAATCGATGCGTATACTGGAAGAATCACAGATTGGGACGTAGATAGAGATTAGGAAATAAAGAGTTTTATGAAGAAAAGGTCAAAGGTAAAAAGGAGTAAAGGTTACACAGGAATTTGTATACAAAAATGAAGTAACAAAAGTAAAAAGGATAGGATTTTTGGTCGAATCCGAACTATGAAGAGTTTTTTTAAGTTAAGTCGATATCGATAAAAAAAGGAGTTTAGAAGGCATTATTGCCCTAAAAAGAAAAAAAGTTGTTTATTAGATAGATTAGGTAAAAAAAGGATAAAGTCTAAAAGAAAAATTAGATGTGTTTTTGAAGAAAAAAAGGTCGTTATGTATAGAAAAAAAGTTGGGAAGTTAAAGTACAGAGGTTTTTGTTTTAAGGAGAAATTGGGAAAAAAAGGTTGAGAAGAAATATAGTTTTTGAAAGAAGTTATTTTTGCGGGTCAGATGTCTTGCAAAAATGCTTCTTTTTTTAGTTATAGCAGTTATTATGAGAAAAAAATAAAAAAATAATAAAAAAAGGTGCTATGAAAACACCTTTCTAAATTTTTTTGGAGAAAAATCAACTTGTGAAAATTGATTTATCTTAGTTATATATAAATATAGCTAAAATCATATTTATTTGTCTTTTGTGAATAATTATTTTTTTAAAAATATTTTCACAGACATAGTTTTATGTGAACTACTCCCACTTGTAGAAGAGGGAGCTTCTTGGGAAGTATCTGCTTTTTGCTAGCCAAATATATTTACCAAGCTCTTCGGGCAGTCCCTGCCCTGACTATGAATATTATGCTATATAAGAGCTATTATTTCAAGCTATATTCTGCAATTCATCTCCCACTTGTAGAAGAAGGAGACTTCTTGCTAAATATTGTTAAAATTCCTTTTGGATTTGTTCAACCCATGCGTCAATTCTTTCATCTGTCAATTCAGATTGATTAACTTCATCTAGAGCAAGTCCTAAAAATTCTCCATCTTTTGCTGCTCTTGATTCGCTGAATTCATATCCTTCTGTTGAAGTTTTTCCAATGATTGTTGCACCAGTTTTTTGAATTTCTTCATCAATGATGGCAATTCCGTCCATAAATGTATCAGAGAAAGTTCCTTGATCCCCACTTCCGAAATATCCTACTTTTTTACCGCTTAAATCTTTGCTTGCCAAATCATCAAGAACTGCTGCCCAGTCATCTTGCAAGTCTCCAAATCCCCAAGTAGAAGTACCTAAAAGAAGTACATCATAATCTTCTAATTTATCCTCATTTCCATCAATATTAAAAAAACTTCTGCTCCATCAATTTTTTTCTGCAATTTTATGAGCAATATCTTCAGTTACTCCTGTTGTTGATCCGAAAAAAATTCCTACTTTTGCCATTTTAATCCTCCATGTTTATTAGTTTAGTTTTAAATATGCTTTTGCACATTTGTCTGTTTTTGCATTTCTGGATAATCCTATCCTAATTTTTTTATTTCAAATCAAAGAAATGAAGTAAATTTTTTTCATATAGAAAAATATACCATATTTTACTTTGATTGTCAAATTTTTTTGTATTTGAATATTTTTAATAAATAATATAAAAAAATCTGTAAAATATCTGTTAAATATGCCACATATAGTAATCTTCCTCTGTTTTTGGAATGATTCTAGCTGGAATCCCTACTGCTACTGCATTATCTGGAACATCCTTTAAAACAACTGAATTTGCTCCAATTTTCACATTATTTCCAATTACTATATTTCCTATCAGTTTTGCTCCTGTTCCAACTGTGACGTTATTTTTTAATGTGGGATGTCTCTTAGTTTTGGAAGAGCTTACTCCGCCTAGAGTTACACCATGATAGATGACGCAGTTATCGCCTATTTCAGCAGTTTCTCCAACTACGATTCCCATTCCGTGGTCGAAAAATACTTTTTTTCCTAATTTTGCACCTGGATGAATTTCTATTCCTGTAAAAAAACGTGAAATTTGAGAAATCAGCCGTGCACAAAAATATAATTTATGCTTTTGAAAAAAGTGGGCAATCTTGTGATTAATAACTGCATGTAGAGACGGATAGAGAAAAACTTCTATTTTATATCTGACAGCTGGATCTTTTTCCGCTATATTATTTATTTCACTTACTAACCATTTAAAAATAATAATCACACTCCTTAAAATTTATATATGAATTATATAATAAAACTGTTTTAAAAAAACAACATTTTATTGCATATTTTACTTTTTTTTGTTAAATTTATAAAGGTTAAATGGTGTATAATATCTGAGTTCGGTTCTAAAAGCAGTTTTACTATAATTCTATTTCATAAAAAGTATGAAAATATTAAAACAGGCAATTCATCCCGTTATTTTATGTAAAAAGTCAGAGAATCCTTGCCCAAGTTAGTTAAGTTCTATTAATTATAAACTGTTTCTGAATGCTTCAATTGATAAGTATTTTTCTCCACCATCTGGTAAAATTGCTACAACTTTTTTACCTTTTCCTAATTTTTTAGCTACTTCATAAGCTGCTGCAATTGCACTTCCAGAAGAAATTCCGATAAATAGTCCGTTTTCCTTTGAAGCTCTTGTTGCAAATTCTACCGCTTGTTCATTAGTTACCTTTATAATTTCATCTACAAGGCTGGCATCGTAGTTTCCAGGCACAAATCCTGCTCCAAGTCCTTGTTGGAAGTGTTTTCCAGGTTGTTCTCCTGATAATACTGCAGAAGTTGCAGGTTCAACGGCAAATACTTTAACTCCTGGTCTTTCTTCCTTTAATCTTTTTCCAACTCCTGATAAAGTTCCAGCAGTTCCGACACCTGATACGAATGCATCGATTTGAGGGAAATCATCTAAAATTTCTTTTGCAGTTGTTTCATAGTGTTTTGCAGGGTTTGCAGGATTTTCAAATTGTTGAGGCAAGAAATATCCATTTTCAGCTGCTAGTTTTTCAGCTTCAGCAATTGCCCCTTTCATACCTTTTGATCCTTCAGTTAATATTAATTCAGCTCCATAAGCTGCTAAGATGCTTCTTCTTTCCACGCTCATTGAATCAGGCATTACAATTACCACTTTGTAGCCTTTTGCTTTACCGATTAATGCAAGTGCGATACCAGTATTTCCAGAAGTAGGTTCAACAATTGTTCCACCTGGTTTCAATTTTCCTTCTTTTTCAGCTGCTTCTATCATTCCAAGAGCCGCTCTATCCTTTACACTTCCACCAATATTATATTTTTTTCAAGTTTTACATAAATATCAGCGATATTTTTCATCATTTAAGAATTTTAATTTCACCACAGGCGTATTTCCAATTAAGTCTAAGATATTTTTCGTAAATCATTATAAATTACCTCCATATTTAAATATATTTAATTTTTTTGTTTTATTAATTTGTATCTACAATTATTATAGCACTAATTTTTAAAAATCAATAGAAAAAAATATAAATATTTTTAAAATTTTCTCTTAATTCAAAATTTTTTTAAGTTTATAGTAAATATATTTGGTAATTTAAATTTAATAATAACAAGGGATCTTCCCCTTGCTAAATGTATCTGCTAAAGTAAAAAATAATATTAATTTTACAAGTTCATATCATCAACATTATCCAAATATTCCTTAATTTTTGGAATTACAATAGCCAATGTCCCTTCTTCAAATGGATTTTTCAAATTAGCTGATTTCATAAGTTCAAAGAATGGCTTGCTTCCTCCAAGTTTACATAAATTCAAATAATCTTGCCATGCTTTTTCTCTGTTTTCCCTTGATTTTATCCAGAATTGGAAGGCACATACTTGAGCTAGAGTGTAGTCGATGTAGTAAAATGGCGAACTGAAAATATGCCCTTGTCTAAACCAGAAAATTCCATTTTTTAATTCTTCGACTTCTCCGTAATCTCTTGTTGGTAAATATTTTTTTTCTATTTCAATCCATTTTTCACGGCGTTCTTTTGGCGTAGCTTCTGGATTTTCATACACCCAGTGCTGAAATTCATCGACAGTTACTCCGTAAGGAATAAATAAAAGAGCTTCTGATAAATGAATAAATTTATATTTATCAGTATCATTTTCAAAAAACAAGTTCATCCACGGCCAAGTTAAAAATTCCATGCTCATCGAATGAATTTCACAAGCCTCATAAGATGGCCATAAGTATTCAGGAACTTCAAATCCACGGCTTTGGTAAACTTGGAAAGCATGTCCGGCTTCATGCGTCAAAACATCAATATCGTGTGAAGTTCCATTAAAATTGGCAAAAATAAATGGTGCCTTGTGTTCTGGAATGTAAGTGCAGTATCCGCCGCTCATTTTCCCCTTTTTAGAAAGCAAGTCAAGCAAATTGTTTTCAGTCATAAATGTAAAAAATTCATCAGTTTCTTTCGATAATTCCTTATACATTGTCTTCCCATTATTTAAAATCCATTCAGGCGACCCATGCGGATCAGCATTTCCAGAATTAAATTTTATAGCTTCATCATAAAATTTAAGTTTGTCCAATCCAAGTCTTTTCCCTTGTCTTTCACGAAGTTCAGTATGTAGTGGCACAATATTTTCAAGCACTTGTTTTCTGTAGCCTTCTACCATTTTTGCATCATATTCAAGTCTTGAAAGTTGCTTGTATCCAAACTCTACAAAGTTTTTATACCCCATCTTTTGAGCCATTCTAGTTCTGACTTTAACAAGTGAATCATAAATATTATCAAATTCATCTTGATTTTCAGCAAAAAACTGAGCAACTTTTTTAGCCGCTTCAATTCTTACATTTCTGTCCTTTGACTGTGTGTAGGGAACCATTTGTGACAAATTAAGCTCTTTTCCATCAAAATCTATTTTTTTGCACTTGCAATTAATTTTTGAATATTTACTAGATAATCTGTTTTTCTTCTTGAGCATCTGGAATAATTTCAGGTGAAAAATGTTTTTCAATGTATTTTTCTGCCAAATCAAATAAAAATTTTTCCATATTTTTTTGGACAAGTTCATCTTTAAATTTTGAATTTACAAGAGCCTTATAAAAGTCATTCGTAAACCCAAAAAGAATAGGGCTGATTTCATCCATATACTCATTTTCCTTATCATAAAACTCATCATTTGTGTCAATGCTATGGCGAACTGAAACAAGTGTCTGCATAGTTTCAATATGATTTCTCAGTTTTATAATTTCATCAAATGCATTAACTTGTCCTTCCACATTTTCAGCCTTTTCAAAACTTTCTATAAGCTCTGAAAAATTCTTTTTTTATTTTTTTCCAAATCCAAATGTTCGTATTTGTATTCATTAAATTTCATATTTTATATTCTCCCTTCAGTTTTTTTCTGATTTAATTATATCATAAAAAAATGGAAATTAAAGTATATTTTTATATTTTTCAGTTTCAAAGATTTACTCTATGATTCTCAAACATCAAATTTATATTTTTTTTGATAATTTATTGTTATAGTTTAAATTTTTTTAAACTTAATTTTTTTAAAGTTGTATTACTATAGTTTAAGTTTTATGTTCAGGAGGGCAAAAATGAGAACAATGAATAAAAAAATATGAGTATATCTAAATGTATGGATATTTGGCTAAAAAAATGAGCATAATTATATAAAGGAATCGACTTACTTTCTTTATTTGACAATTATTGAAAAATCATTTGAAAACGTATTTTAAAAAAAGAAAGGTTAGTACAATTTCAAATAAGGATTTTCAGTCTTTCGTTTTAGACAAGTTAAATTGCGGAAGATTGGATGGCAAAGGAGGGCTGTCAAAAAAAACTGTAAAGGATATGACAGTTGTGTTAAAGTCTGTGCTGACATTTGCGATGAAGCATAAAATTATAGACAGGATGGAATTTGAATTTAAAATTCCCAAGAAAAGAAAAACTAAAGAAGTTGAAGTGTTTAATTTTTGAAGAGAGAAAAAAATTTTGCAAGTATGTGAAAAAAATAATCTGTGTAATCAGACACTAGGAATACTTATTTGTATATGCACTGGACTTAGAATAGGAGAAATATGTGCATTAAAGTGGGAGGATGTGGATTTAAAGACAGAAGTCATTAATATCAATCATACGATTCAAAGAATATATACCAGTACAGCTAAAAAGAGCAAAGTCATCATTTCTTCACCAAAAACAGAAAGCTCAAGACGTAAAATTCCTATTGCCTCTGAATTAATGCCTTTATTGCAGCAGTTTAAATCTAACAGTGATTTTTTTACGTTATTTCTGGCGAGAAAAAAATATATTGAGCCAAGGACCTATAGAAAAATTTTTTTCAAGAAGATGTTAAATATTTTAAAAAAATTTCAAAGCTGAAATTTCATTCGCTAAGACACACTTTTTGCAACACAGGCTATTGAAAAATGGCATAGATTACAAGACTGTATCTGAAATTTTTAGGACATGCCTCTATTGGAATAACTTTAAATTTATATGTTCATCCTGATTTAAAAGCACAAAAAAAGAATGTCTGAACAAAATTTTTAATAATTTGGCAAAAAGAATTTTTAAAATCCAATTTATGAAAAATAGTTAAATAAAAAAATTAATTAAAATAAAAAAATAAAACTAAGACTTGTAGCAGTACAGCTTTAAATAATGGTAAAAATTATTTTTATTTATTAATTCAAAAAAATTTTTTTTTGAAGGTTGGTTTACTTGAATTTGGGAATAAAAATGTGATATACTCATACTGTAATTATTTGTAAATTATAGCAGTTTTATTTTTGAATAAAAAGATAAAAAAATATTAAAAATTTTTATGCAGGAACAAGGTATTATTGCTCCTGTTTTAAGGTAAAATTACTATAATGCCGAGATACTTGCGGTTTATTGCTGTAATTTTTAGATCAACGGCTGTTAAGTGAGGATGAACTATGAAATTAAATAAAGATATTCGGATACGTATACTTTTATATACTTATTTTATATATTATTTACAGTTTTTTTACTAGATAAATATAATTATGTAGCAAAAGTATCTGACCAATTTTATATTTATCCTGTTCATATTTATAAAATTTATATTCGGACAGCTTGATTTCTATGCAGAACGTTTTAGATATAAGGATGTATTTATAACATTGGGAATTGATGTGATATTTTCAGTTGTGCTATATGCTTTCTGGAAAGCAGTTTAATATTTTTTTTATATCTATTTGTTAATTTTTTTATTCCAAGTAATTTTTCAGAAAAAAATAGTATGCTCCATTTATATGAAAAAAAGCAAAATGTGCTGATATTTGGTTCAAATCATATAAGAAATAATGTTCAGGAAGATATTATCAATACCCTTGACTACAATTATGTTGGATACATTTCAAACAATAAAAAGCAGGGGCAACAAAAATATTTAATTGGAAATTATGATCAGATGGAAGAAATTATATCTAAAAAAAGGAAATTGATGTATTGGTAATTGTAAAGGATATAAAAAGTCCTGATTTCAAAAAAATATTTGAAGCGAATTTTTTTGATTTGAAGATTAACGGACTGAAAAATAATAAATTATGAAGAATTTAACGAAGATATTCAAAAAAATAGATATAAATCAGATAAATGAAGAATGGCTTTTTACAGTCAAATGGATTTGATATTTTAAGTAATGAAATGCAGAAAAATATGAAACGTGGAATGGATTTAATTCTTGCACTAACTTTAATGGTGCTTCTGTCACCACTTGCATTAATTACTGCAATAATTATTAAGATGGAATCTAAAGGACCAGTCATATTCAAGCAGACCAGAATAGGCGAAAACATGAAGCCCTTCAAAGTCTATAAATTCAGAAGCATGAGAATACACGATCCAAAAAAATATTCAAAGTACACGCTGGACAACGACACAAGGGTTACAAAATTTGGAAAGTTCATGAGAAAGACAAGGATTGACGAACTTCCTCAGCTTTGGAATATCCTGAAAGGGACAATGAGCTTCATAGGTCCACGTCCAGAATGGGATATTTTAGCAAAAGACTATGCTGAAAAGATAAGCCATTACAACCTGAGACACCTTATAAAGCCAGGAATAACAGGCTGGGCGCAGGTAATGTTCCCCTATGGGGAAAGCCTGGAGGATGCTAAGAGAAAGTTGGAGTATGATTTGTACTATTTGAAGCATCAGGATCTTATACTCGATGTACTTATTATTATGAAGACAGTTAAAGCTGTCTTATTTGGAAAAGGGAAATAAACTAATTTAAGGAGAATTCTTATGAAGGGAATTATTTTAGCCGGAGGCAGCGGAACTAGATTATATCCGCTTACAAAGTCTATCTCTAAGCAAATTCTGCCTGTTTACGATAAGCCCATGATTTATTATCCTTTATCAGTATTAATGTTAGCAAATATAAAAGAAATTTTAATTATTTCAACTCCTAGAGATTTGCCAGTGTTTGAAGAATTGCTGGGAGATGGAAGTCAATTGGGAATTAAGTTGGAATATAAAATACAAGAATATCCAAATGGACTGGCAGAAGCCTTTCTAATTGGAAAAGAATTTATTGGTAATAATAATGTAGCTTTAATTTTAGGGGATAATATATTTTATGGAAATGGATTTTTCAAAAAGTTCTTGAAGATTCTGTTGATTATTTTGAAAAAATTTTTAAAGGGGAAAAAAATCAAACAATGCTGGTGCAATGATATTCAGCTACCCAGTGAAAAAAATCCTGAAGATTATGGTGTCGTTGAGTTTGATGAAAATAATAAGGTAATTTCATTAGAAGAAAAACCAATAGATCCTAAATCAAGTTTCGCAGTGCCAGGATTATATTTTTATGATAATACAGTTATTAAAAAAGCTGAAATGTTAAAGCCGTCAGATCGAAATGAACTTGAAATAACATCTATTAATGAATTTTATTTATCTTGCGACAAACTAAAAGTAAAAACTCTTGGACGTGGAATGAGCTGGTTTGACACAGGAACGCCAAAAGGACTGATGGAAGCGGCAAACTTTGTGGAAGCTATTCAAAATAGGCAAGGATTTTTACATCGCCTGTCTTGAGGAAATTTCCTATACAAAAGGATGGATATCAAAAGGAGAACTTGCTGAAATAATAGAAAAATTGAAAAAAATGCGATTATAAAAAAATATTTAGAAAGTTTATTGCTATTATCTATTTAAATAGCAAATTTAAAAATTATAAACTATATTAATTAAAAATAAAAAGGAGGAATAGTATTGACTTCTGTAGTAATAATGGCTGGTGGAAAAAGGTGAAAGATTTTTGGCCGAAAAAGTAGAATAAATTTACCAAAACAATTTTTTTATCTTTGACAGATGACGGGAAATCTATGATTCAGCATACTGTTGAAAGAGTAAAAAAATCTTGTAGATATTGAAAATATCTATGTAGTCACAAATGAAATGTACAAAAATCTGGTTTCAGAACATATTCCAGATATACCTGAAGCAAATATTATTATTGAGCCTGCTGCAAAAAAATACAGCACCTTGTATCGGACTTGCTGCAATTCATATTGCCAAAAAAAGATATAAATTCAAAAAATGATAATTTTACCTTCAGATCATCTGATTAAATTCAACGAAATCTTTATTGACACATTAAAAAACGGCTTTAGATGTAGTAGAAAAAAAGATGATAATTTAGCAACAATAGGAATTACTCCAAATTATCCTGAAACAGGATATGGATACATTAATTTTAAAAAAAGGTGAAAAAAATTTAAAAATAAAAGCAAATGTCTATGAAGTTTTAAGTTTTGTTGAAAAAGCCAAATTTAGAAAAAAAGCTAAAGAATATTTAGCAAGTGGACAATATTTATGGAATAGTGGAATGTTTGTGTGGAAAAACTTCAACTATTTTTGAAAAAAACTTTAAAGAATACCTTCCAGAAATACATGATGGTTTACAAAAAAATTGGAGAATCAATAAATACAGAAAAAAATATGAAAAATACATTAAAAGAAGTATTCTCAAATCTTCCATCAGAGTCTATAGATTATGGAATTATGGAAAAAAAGCAGACAACATTTACGTAATTCCAGGGAACTTCGGATGGGATGACGTTGGAAGCTGGCTTTCACTTGAAAGAATCAACAAGACAAATCAAGATGGAAATGTTATAAAAGGAAATGTAATAAGTATAAAGACTAAAAAACTCAATAATTCAGGGTAATGAAAAAAATTGATTGCGACTATTGGACTAGAAGATGTCGTAATTGTAGATACAGATGATGTAACATTAATTTGTCACAAGAACAATACTCAAGAAGTTAAGGAAATTATTAGCAATTTGAGAATTTGTAATAGAAATGAATATTTGTAAAAACAAAAAAAGATAGGAGATTACAGATGAAAAAAGCTTTAATTACTGGAATAAACGGTCAGGATGGTTCATATCTGGCAGAATTATTATTAGAGAAGGGATATGAAGTCTATGGACTTATGAGAAGAAAAAGTGTAACTACTTTTGGAAATATTGAACATAGAAAAGATGAAATTAAATTTATATATGCTGACATGACAGATTTAGTTTCTTTAATAAATGCAATGAAGATTTCTCAAGCTGATGAGGTATATAACTTAGCAGCTCAATCATTTGTTGGAACTTCTTGGGAACAGCCAGTTGCAACAGCTGATATTGATGGAATTGGTGCATTGAATATGTTAGAGGCTATTAGAACTGTAAAACCAGAAGCAAGATTTTATCAAGCCTCTACAAGCGAAATGTTTGGGTTGGTTCAAGCGATTCCTCAAACTGAAGAGACGCCATTTTATCCGAGAAGTCCTTACGGAGTAGCAAAATTATATGGACATTGGATAACTAAAAACTATAGAGAAAGTTATGGCATGTATGCATGTTCAGGAATTTTGTTTAACCACGAATCTGAAAGAAGAGGAAAAGAGTTTGTAACAAGAAAAATTACAGATGCAATTGCTAGAATAAAATTGGGTGTGCAAGATGTATTGGAATTAGGAAACTTAGATGCAAAAAGAGATTGGGGACATGCAAAAGATTATGTTAGAGCAATGTGGCTAATGTTACAGCAAGATAAAGCTGATGACTATGTAATTGCAACAAATGAAACTAGAACAGTTAGAGAATTTGTAGAAACTGCGTTTAAACATGTAGATATTGATATTGTCTGGGAAGGGAAAGATGAGAAGGAAATTGGGAAAGATTCTAAAACTGGTAATATCGTAGTAAGAGTTAATCCTAAATTTTACAGACCGGCAGAAGTTGATATTTTTAATTGGAAAGCCTACAAAGGCAGAAACTAAATTGGGATGGAAGAGAAAATACCGTTTGCTAAATTAGTTGAAAGAATGGTTGAAAATGATTTGGAATTAGTTAAAAAAAGAAATTAAATTGAAATCACTTTAAGGAGAACGAATGAAAGCATTAATAACAGGTGTTGATGGTTTTGTAGGGAAATATTTATCTGAATATCTTTTAGAACAAGGTTATGAAGTATATGGAACAACAATAGCAGAAAAATTATAAAAATGATAAAATTAATGTAAAAAAATGAATTTATTGGATACAGAACAGGTGAATAAAGTTATAAATGATGTAAAACCAGATAAAAATATTTCATTTGGCAGGACAAAGCGCTGTAGGACTTTCATGGGAAAAAGCCTGTTTTGACTGTAAATATAAATGTAAATGGAACATTGAATTTACTTGAAGCAGTAAGAAATTACAGTAAAGAATCTAAAAATATTAATCATTGGTTCAAGTGATCAATATGGTCCAATAAAACCAGAAGAGTGTCCAATCAAAGAAAATAAAATTCAAAATCCACAAAGTCCTTATGGTGTAAGTAAAAAAGCACAGGAAGAAATGTGTAAACTTTATGTGAATGCTTATAACATGAATATAGTAATGGTAAGAGCTTTTAATCATATTGGAGCAGGACAAAGTAAAAACTTTGTTGTAGCTGATTTTGCAAGTAAAATTGCTCAGATTGAAAAAGGAAGTGAGCCTATATTAAAAGTGGGGAATTTAGAAACTTTTAGAGATTTTACAGATGTCAGGGATATTGTTAGAGGTTATGCTCTGCTTTTAGAAAAGGGAAAAATTGGAGAGATTTACAATATCGGTTCAGGTAAAGAAATAAAAGTAAGTGAACTTTTAAATAAGCTGGTAAGTATGTCAAAGGAAAAAATAAAAATAGAAATTGATCCTAATAAATTTCGACCTGTAGATGTGCCACTTGTGGTATGTGATAATACTAAAATTAAGAAAGATACAGGATGGGAAACTGAATTTTTTTATTGACGATACCTTGAAAGAAGTGTTGGAATATTGGAGAAATTTAGATTAAGTATTATAAATGAAGTGAAAGGGATTATATGAAAAATTATTAAAGAATTATACGACTATCGTGAAATGATTTCAAATTTAGTAAAAAAAGATTTAAAGGTTAGATATAAAGGTTCTGTATTAGGATTTTTTTATGGACTTTTTTTAAATCCTCTTTTACAACTAGTTGTTTATACGATAGTGTTTTTCAACTATTATGAGAGTAGATATTGATAAATATTATATTTATTTATTTGTTGGATTAATACCTTGGATATTTTTTTGCATCTAGTATACAAGTAGGTACTGTGAGTATAATGATGAACAAAGATCTAATAAAAAAATATATTTTCCAAGAATAATATTACCAATTGTTACAACTAATTCTGCATTTATGAATATGTTTTATAGTATGATAGTTGTATTATTAACAATATTAGTTAGTGGCATAGGTTTCAGTAAATACGTATTACTTCTACCAATTGTTATGATTGTACAATATATTCTTGTTTTGGGCATGACTTTTATATTTTCTGCTTTAAATGTGTTTTTTTAGAGATTTAGAATATATTTTAAATATAATAGTAATGATGTGGTTTTATTTAACTCCAATAGTTTACAATATTGAAATGATACCAGAAAAAAATTTCGTTTTTGGTTTTATTTGAATCCAATGACAGGAATAATTAATTTTTATAGAAATATTCTATACTATAAACGAATGCCAAGTTTTAATTCATTTGGTGGAATATTAATTTATGGAATAATTATGATTATCATTGGATATTTTGTATTTGAAAAAATTACAAAAAAACTTTGCGGAGGAACTATAATGGCGAAAGATATTGTAATAAATGTAAAGAATGTAGAAAAAGAGCTTTTAAAATATATAGTGATAAAGGATATACTTTAAAAGAAAGATTGCTTTTTTTAAACAGAGAAATAGTTATACGAGACATGAAGTTTTTAAAAAGGAGTAACATTAGAAATTGAAAAAAAGGAGAGGTTGTTGGATTAGTTGGACATAATGGCTGTGGGAAAAAGTACATTGTTAAAATTAATGACAAAAAAATAATTTATCCTGACAAAGGGAAAAATAGAAATAAATGGAAAGATCTCAAGCCTTTTGAATTAGGAGCAGGATTTCATCCTGATATGACTGGAAGAGAAAACATTTATACAAATGCTTCTATTTTTTTGGACTTACGAAAAAAAGAAATAGATGCTAGATTAGATGATATCATAGAATTTTTCTGAATTAGAAGAGTTTATAGATAGTCCTGTTAGAACATATTCTTCAGGAATGTATATGAGGCTGGCTTTTTTTCTGTTGCAATAAATGTTGATGCAGATATTTTATTGATTGATGAGATTTTGGCAGTTGGTGATGCTAGATTTCAGGCTAAATGCTTTTAACAAAAATGTTAGAGTTGAAAAAAAGTGGTATTACAATTGTGATAGTATCACATGATTTGGGATCAATTGAAAGATTATGTAATAGGGCTATATGGATTGAAAAATGGCAAAATAAGAGACGAAGGCATACCTCATGATATTGTTGCAGAATATTTAGATGACATTATGAATAAAGATAAAAAAATGAAAAAAATTAAAATAAAAACCTAAAGATAAAGCGAATGAGCAAGAAAAAAATAAAGAAGAATCTGAAGAAAAAAATATTGAAAAAAAGAGGATAAAAAAAGATAAAAAAATCGAACTGGAAATAAAGATGTTGAGATTATTGATATAAAACTATTGAATGAAAAAAAGATGAGGTAAGTGATACCTACAATTCAGACGAAAAAAATTAAAAAAATACAAGTTAAATATAAAAAGGAATAACAGTAAATTAAAAGATTCTGTTTTTTTGGGTTTGGGATTTTTTTAGAAATGATGGATTAAATTGTTATGGAACAAATACATTTATTGATAATTTTGGGAAAAATCAAAATTCAAGATGAGGGAATTATTGAAGTAATAATTAATCATATTCAATTACTGGAAGGTAAATATTATTTAGATATAGCTTTTCATGATGAATATGGAAAACCTTATGATTATGTAAGAAAAAAATAGAAAAATTTTTAGTGTTTATAGTATTTTTAAAAAGATACCGGTATATTTAGGATAAAACATAAGTTTAATCACTTATAGAAAGGAATATATTAGATTATGGAAATAAAAGAAAATGATTTTTGAAATAAATATAGATAATATTAATGTTGAAGAAATAATGGCTAAAATTAGACAAAATATAAAAAGATAAAGGGTATGTTGAGGAAGAAAAAAATTAATAATTTTGATTTTACTCCTAAAAATAAATGAAGAAGATAATTTTTAGATATGATTTAGATACATTAAATCGTGTTTGGAATGTTAATTTAGAAAGAGAAATTTTATCTAGGAATAAATTGTTTTCATTTGTAAAAAAAGTGATTAGAAAAATTAACAAGATGGTATGTAGTTCCAATGATGCAAGATCAAATAATATTTAATTCATATACTGTTAGAACTATAAACAATTTGAATAAACAATTAAATAAGAAAAAAATGATGAAATAAAAAAATTATTAGCTGAGAAAGATCAAAGAATAAAAAAATTGGAAGAAATAGAAAAAAAGAAAAATGATTTTTGATATGGACTATCTTGCTTTTTGAAAAATAAATATAGAGGATCTGAAGAAAATATACAAAAAAATTACAAGAAAAAAATTTGTAAGACTGTATGCTGGAAAAAGATAATATATTGGATATAGGTTGTGGAAGAGGAGAATTTATAAAAAAACTTTACTAAATGCAGGTAAACAATATGTTTTTGGGATGGATATTAACCCACAAATGGTAGAAAAAAATGTAAAAAAAGATGGACTATCAGTTGAGTTGAGAGATGGAGTGAGTTATTTATATGACAACGATAATCTAAATTTAGGTGGAATATTTTTCATCACAAGTCATAGAGCATTTAAAAACCATCACAAATAGTAAAATTAATAAAAGGAGCGTATAAAAAAATCTTCAAGAAGGAAGTCCGTTAATTCTTGAAACTATAAATCCAATGGCTTTAGTAACGCAAACTATGGCATATACATTAGATTTGACACATAGACAGTATGTTCATCCATTTACAATTGAGATGTTACTAAAAGAACATGGATTTAAAAAGTAGAATTTATTTACAGTTCTCCTGTTGATATAGAAGCTCCTGTACTTAAAAGATAACGATATGGATCCAAAAGAATTAGAAAAAAATATAATGAAAAAAATTAGAAGAATGCATGAAATGTTATTTGGATATCAAGATTATGCGGTAATTGCTTGGAAGTGATTAAGATGAAAAAAATAGCATTTGTAGTTCCATGGTATGGGGATAAGATACCAGGTGGAGCTGAAACAGAAACAAGAAATATAGTTAAAAAAATTTGACAAAAAAAGGAATAGAAGTAGAAATACTCACAACTTGTGTAGAAAAAAATTTTTCTTCAGATTGGAATAAGAATTATTACAAAGAAGGTAATTATGAAGAAAGTGGAATAAAAAAATAAAAAAAGATTTAAAGTTAGAAAAAGAGATAACAAGAAATTCGATAATGTAAATGCTTTACTTATGCAAGGAAGAAGAATAAGTCTTGAAGCAGAACAAATATTTTTTTGAAGAAATGATTAGAAGTACTAATTTAGAAAAAAATATTGAAGAAAAATTTGGAGAATTACTCACTATTTTGTTTTATTCCATATATGTTTGGTACAACATATTGGGGTGTAAAAAAAGCAAAAAAGGCAAATCTGTATTAATTCCTTGTTTACATGATGAAGCTTATGCATATATGGAAAGTTTAAAAGAAATTTTTGAATTAGCTTCGGGTTGTATTTTTTTAGCAAAACCTGAAAAGAATTTGGCAGAAAAAAATTATTTGGACTAAAAAGATATTAAAAAAAGAAGTAATAGGTGGCGGGTTAAATATAAATATTTCAAGAGATTTTTAGTGGATTTAAAGAAAAGTATAATTTAAAAAAACCCTTATATTTTTATATGCAGGTAGAAAAAGATAAAGGTAAGAATATTGATTTATTGGTAGAATATTTCAAAAAAATTTAAAGAAAGAAATAATGACAATTTAGATTTAGTTTTAATAGGTGGTGGACAACTTGAAATTCCAAAAAGGAATAAAAAAATTGTGTTCACGACTTAGGATTTATAGATATTGAAGATAAATATAAGGCTTATGCAAATGCTGTAACACTTGTTCAGCCATCGGTAAATGAAAGTTTTTCAATAGTTATAATGGAATCTTGGTTGACAGAAAGACCAGTAATTGTTAATAATAATTGTGAGGTAACCAAAAAAATTTTTGCAATAGAATCAAATGGAGGATTATATTTTAACAATTATTTTTGAATTTGAAGAAATCTTGAAATTTTATATTAATAATCCAAATATAGCAAATAAAATGGGACAAAATGGAAAAGAATATGTCTTTAAAAAATTTTGATAGAGAAATTGTTACAAAAAAATATATTGATTTCTTTTAAAGAGTTAGTAGGTGAGAAAGATTAAGATAATACAAGTTTTACCAACAATTAGTTATGGAGATGCTGTTAGTAATGATGCGATAAATATTGATAAATTTTTAAGAAAGAATGGATATAAAACGGAAATTTATGCTGAAAACATAGATAAAAAAATTAAAAAGGTAAAGTTTTTTTAAAAATAAGTAAATTAAAAAAAGTAAATAAGAATGATATTTTGATTTATCATAAATCTACTGGGACAGATTTGAGCTTTTTTTATTAGAAAGATATAAATGTAAAAAAAGTTATGAGATACCATAATATTACTCCAGGAAAGTATTTAGAAAAGTATAATAAATATTTGTATAACTTAGTAGAATACGGAAGAAAAAGGACTGGAACATGCAAGCAGATATTTTTGATTATAGTTTAGCTGTTTCTGATTACAATAAAAAGTGAACTTGATGAACTAAAAATATAAAAAAATACAACCACATTACCTATATTAGTTCCATTTGAAGATTACAAAAAAAGAGCCTGATAAGAAAGTTATAAAAAAATATTCAGACAGAAAGAAAAAAATATTATTTGTAGGAAGAATTGCTCCTAATAAAGCACAAGAAGATGTAGTAAAAGTCATTTTACTATTATAAAAAAATATGTCAATAAAGATTCTAGATTAATTTTGGTTGGAAATGATAATGGATTTGAGAATTATTCAGATTTATTAAAAAAATTAGTGGAAGGAATTGGGATTGGAAAAATGATGTTGTGTTTCAGGACATATAAAAATTTGAAGAAATTTTAGCTTTTTATAAGGTTGCAGATTTATTTTTGTGTATGAGTGAGCACGAAGGGTTTTGTGTGCCGTTAGTTGAAAGTATGTTTTTTTGAAGTTCCAATTTTGGCCTACAACAGTAGTGCTATAAAAAGATACTTTGGGAAATAGTGGAGTAATTGTAAATAAAAAAAGATTATTTCTTAATATCAGAATTAATGAATTATATTCTTTCGGATGAAAAATGTTAAAAAAAGAAATAATCAAGAATCAAAAATAAAAAGGCTTGAAGATTTTAAATTGGAAAAAGTTGAAAAACAATTATTGGGATTTATTAAGCGAATAGGTGGATAGTATGAAAAAAGATTTTATTTGTTGTTCAGAGATATGGTTTGGAAGTTAATGGCGGAGCTGAACTGCATTGCCGACAATTAGCTGAAAGACTTAAAGATGAATATGATGTATCAGTTTTAACAACTTGTGCAATAGATTATGTCACATGGAAAAAAACGAGTATAAAGAAGGAATAGAACATATAAATGGTGTTAAAGTTATAAGAAAAAAAGTTGATTTTTGAAAGGAATCAAAAGAAATTTAATAAAATATCTGCAAAAATTAAATAATGAAAAAGATAATATAAATTTAGGAATAGAATGGCAAGAAGCTCAAGGTCCTCATTCATCAGAATTGATAAAATATCTTGAAGATCATAAAGATGACTATGATGTTATTATTTTCCTTACATATTTGTATTATACAACTTATTTTGGATTAAAAAGTTGCACCAGAAAAAAAGCATATTAATTCCTACGGCTCATGATGAACCACCAATATACTACAGTATTTTTTTAATGAAACTTTCAATTTACCAAAAAGCAATATTGTATTCAACTGCAACAGAAAGAGATTTTGTAAAACAAAAGATTTAAGAATGATTATATAGAAAGTGATATAGTTGGTTTAGGTGTAGATATTAATGAAAAATGCACAAGATATCAATTTAGAAAAAAACTTTTGGTATAAAAAGATGACTATGTTGTTTATATAGGTAGAATCGATGAATCTAAAGGCTGTAAAGAGATGTTTGAATATTTTTTTAGAGTATAAAAAAACATATGATAGTAATTTGAAATTGGTATTAGCTGGAAAAAAAGTGCTATGGAAATACCTAGAAATAAAGATATAGTTACTTTAGGGTTCGTATCTGAAGATGAAAAGGTCAATTTAATCAGGAAATCCAAATTACTGATATTACCTTCAAAAATTTGAAAGTTTATCATTATCTACTTTAGAAGCAATGTATTTAAAAGTTCCTGTTTTATTGAATGGAAAATGTGAAGTTTTTAAAACAACATGCTATTTTTAAGTAATGGTGGGTTGTATTATGAGAATAAATGGGAATTTATAGAAACATTGGACTATTTGATTAGAAATTCTAAAATTGCTGAGAGAATGGGAGAAAATGGGAGAAAAATATGTAGATGTGAATTATAAATGGAACATAATTATTAAAAAAATTGAAAGGAGTTTTTTTATGTATTTAAATTTTTTTAAAGAATCAAAAAAATATAAGAGAGATTATTTTTATATTATTCTTATATTTTTTTATATTTAATTTATTAGTTGGTTCAAAAGTTAGGACTTTTGCTATAATTCCCGATGAAACAAATGCTTTAGCAATACCTGCTGCTTTATCTGGTTATCGTTGGAATCTTATTTATAACAATTATTATGGTTGGGGAGGAAGTATATTTTATTTTCCATTGTTTTTGATAATTAAAAAAATCCTGTCTTACTTTATAAATCTATTACATTATTAAATTCAATTTTATTGTCTTTAATTCCTTGTATTTCTTATTATATGTTAAAAAAATTTTTCTGTATAGAGAAAAGACAGTTAAGGTTTTTAATTTCAATTTTTTTAGGTATTTACCCAGAAACCTTTTCAATGGCACAATATACTTGGAACGAAAAATTGGGTTAGATTAATTGTTTGGGTTGTTTTGTTATATGTAATGAAACTTTTTTTAAAACCTAATAAAAAAACAGTTTCTTTTTTTGGGAATTTTTTTATCATATGGTTATTCTATTCATGGAAGAATGTTAGCTTTATTTCCAATTATAATAATTCTTTATCTATATCTTTTATTAAAATATAAAAAAATTTTTTTTGATATAAAATTTTTCATTAGGAGTAGTAGTTATTTTTATTATTGACTTTTTCATAAAAAAATCAAATAAAATTATATTTTTTTGGGGAAAAAAATGTATATTTAAAAAAATACATTTTCAGATATTTTAGTACAATTAGCAGAGGGATTTAAAAAAATTTTTAAATTATTTTTTTTATATATTAAGAGCTATCTCGTCTTATACATTTTATATAAATTTAGTGGGTTTTTGGCACTTTTAGTTTTAGGATTAGTTTTATTTATTAAATTATTTAAAGACAAAAAAAGATAAAAAAATATAGAATTAAAAGTTTTAGGTATTTTTTTCTTTATTAGGAATATTTTTTTCTGAAATTATAGGTGCGATTTTTTTATGAATTATTTCAATGGAAAGGAAAAATTATTTTATTTATGGTAGATATACTGATCACTTTTTACCAGTAATTATATTTTTTTCGATTATAATTGTTATAAAAAAAGGGATTATCAATAGAAGATGTTTATAAAATTATTGGAATTTCTTTATGTCATACTATTATAACTTTAATTATAGAATCTCCAGAAATTCGTCCTGATAAAAATAATGGTAGATGTTAATATACTTCCTTTTATGTCTTTAACAAGTGACTATATTTTAAATACACCAGAGAAGTTTTTTTTCGATTACATTAATTTTATTTATAACTACTGTATATTTTATTATTGTTATGAGAAAAAAATTTAAAATTTTTCTCTATTGATAGTTATATTAATTTATAGTAGTATGAATGTTAATTTAGCATATCACAGAAGAAGAAAAATCTACTATTGGATATTCTCTTTTTAGAAAAATAAATATTCAACATTAAATATAATTTCTAAAAAAACTTAAATAAGAATAAAAAAACAAAGTAATTTAAATTTTTATTACTAATGGAGAAATTTTTTTCCTACATTTTACTTAATGTTATTAAAAAGATTATATTATTAATCAAACAGATGATTCTATAAAAGAAAACATAATAAAAAAACGAAGAAAAAAAGTAAGTCTAGTAAATAATAATAGAGAAACTATAATGCTTGATAAAAAAACATATATAGAATAGAAATAAACGATACAAAAAGATGGAACTTATAATCTATATTACAAAGATAATAATATAAAAAAATTATTAGATTCTAAAAATATAGTTAGTACAAAATATGACACATACTTAGTACCTGTTGGAAAGTTGTTGACAACAAAAGATAGTAATGTTATGCAAAAATAATACTGTATTTCCAAAAAAACTTCAATGTATGGACCATATATAGAATTAAGACCTAATAAGTATCAAATAATTATACAAGGAAATAACCTTAATGAAAGTTCAGAATTAAAAATTGACATACAAAAAAAGATAATCAAGAGAATACGGAAACGTTTAATTACAAAAACTATATTAAAAAAATAATAATCAATATATTGTTGAATTTGAAACAAAAGATTTTATCAAAAAAATTTTTGAAATTGTCTTAGCTAATGGTTCAAATAATAATATAATTATTCAAAAAAATAGAAATTATTGTTAAATAGGAGAAAAAAATTGAAAGAAGAAGTAATGAAAATAGAGAAAAAAATATAATTTTGCCAGAATATGAATTATATAAAAATGCTAGAGAAAAAGAATAAATATTTAATATGTATTCCTGTATTAAATGAAGGAGAAAAAAATTTATAAATCAATTGAAAAAAATGCAAGAGTTAAAAAGTGAATACAGTTGCTGATATTATTATGTGTGATGGAGGAAGTACAGATGGAAGTGCAGATATAGAAATGTTAAAAAAATATGGAGTTTCAGCACTCGTTATAAGAAAAATCGCCTGGGCATATGAGTGATCAATTAATGCTAGGTTATTATTATGCCTTAGTGAATGGATATGAAGCGTACAATAACAATTGATGGAAATGGAAAAGATGGAATTGAAGGAATATTTGAAATGGCTAAAAGCATTAGACGAAGGATATTCATTGATACAAGGTTCACGTTATATTAAAGGAGGAGTTGCTATAAATACACCTAAATTAAGAGAAATAGCAATAAAATTAATACATGTTCCAATAGTTAATATGTTATCTGGTTTTTAAGTACACTGATACAACTAATGGTTTTTAGAGCACATAACATAAAAAGTATTTAAAGATAAAAAGAATACAACCATTTAGATATGGAACATTTCCTACTTATGCATTGATTCATTATCTTACAGTTAAGGCTCTCAATTAGGATATAAAGTCACAGAAATACCAGTTCTTAGACAATATCCTGCAAAAAGGTAAAATTCCTACAAAAAAATAAGTCCTATAAAGGGGAATATTGATTTGATAAAAAAATTTTTATGGAATATGTTTAGAAAAAAATATGATCCAAAGGAGTAAAAATAATGAAATGTGTTTTTAATTGGTTATGGGTATTGGGGGAAAAATAATAGAAAAAAATATAGAAAAAAAGATAATTTTTTTGAACTTATAGGAATATGTGATCCTAAGTTAGAGAATAGTTTAAATTTTGATAATATTTTAAAAAAATAAAGATATTGAATGTGCTTTTGTATGTAATCCAGTAGATGTTCATTATTTAACAGTGAAAAGATTATTGGAACATGATAAACATGTATTTTGTGAAAAAGCCACTTTGCAAGGATTTAAAAAGAAACGGAAGAAGTTTTAGAACTTTCAAAAAAAGAAAAATGCCTTTTTACAGATTATATTTATACAAGTTCTCCTTCTATTAATTTTTATTAAAGAAAAATATTAATCTATTAGGTAAAGTTCTTTATTGTGAAGGAAATATAAATCAATTTGGAAAAATTTTTATAAAAAGGATAATGTTTTTTTGAAGTTTTATCAGTACATCTTATTTCTGCAATATCCTATATACTAGATAAGGAATTACGGGTAGTAGATGTTATATCTAAAAAAAGAAAGCAAAGATAATATTACTCAAGTTGGTTCAATTGAAATTTTTAATAGAAAAAAAGGAACAAAAAGAAAAAAATAAACGGAATTATAAATAGTAGTCTTTTAAATGATAAAAAGAACGTAATATTATATTTAGATGCGAAAATGGAAATATAATATTTGATATGATGGGAAAAAGAAACAGTTAAGATAGTAAGGCATAAAGAGTTAGAGATTGGATACCAAGAAGAAGTAATTTTTACTAAAAAAATATGATGAATCAAACAACCTTATTAAAGTAATAGATCAATTTAAAAAAATATTAAAAAAGAAACTAATAGAATTGTAACTATCAATGTTGCTAAAGCTTTTAGAGTCAATTTCAAAAAAATTGAAAGAAAAAAAGTGAATATATTTAATTCTTTTTATTATTTATATTTAGTTAAAAAAAGAGATATAAGTTAGGAGTTTAGAATATGAGTGGATCAAAAAAATATGACAAAAATAATAATAGGAGCAGGAATATATGGGATGTATGCTGCCAAACGAAGTTTAGAAAAAAATCCTAATGAAAAAAAGTATTAATATTAGAAGTAGAAAAAGAACCGTTTAATAGGGGATCTTATATCAATCAAGCAAGACTTCACAATGGTTATCATTATCCAAGATCTTTTTTTCACGGCATCAAAAATCTGCAAAAATATTTCAATAGATTCTATAATGATTTTTAAAAAGGGGATAAATGATAAATTTGAAAAAAATTTTATGCGGTAGCCTCTGATTATAGTTGGGCTAACGGAGAACAATTTCAAAAAAATTTTTGTGATAATTTAAATGTAAGATGTGATGAAATTCCTAAAAGAAAATTTTTTTAATGAAAATACTATTGATAAGGCATTTTTTTGACACAGGAGTATTCATTTGATGCTAAGATAATTGGAAAAAAATATTGTATGAAGAATTAGTAAAATTAGGATGTAATTTTTAAATTTGAAACGAAAATAGTGGAAATAAAAAAAGAAGAGAAAGAATATGTATTTAAAACTTCAAATGGAGAAATATATTCAGCACCATTCGTTTTAAAACGCAACTTATGCAGGAATTAATATAATTCATGATTTTTTTGGGATTTGAGTATTTACCAATAAAATATGAATTTTGTGAAGTGATTTTATGTGAAGTTTCAGAGAACATTAAAAATGTTGGATTAACAGTTATGGATGGACCTTTTTTCTCATTGATGCCATTTGGATTAACAGGGTATCATTCTATAACAACTGTTTCAAGAACACCGCATTTTACAAATTATGAAAATTTACCACCGTATGACTGTTGTGGAGATGTAGAAAAGCAAAAACATCCTGAACATTCAAAAGGGTGTATTCATTGTGGAATTTTTCCTGAAACTGCATTTGAAGAAATGGTTCAAATTGCTAAGAAATATCTGAATGAAGACATTGAAATAAAATATGTTAAATCATTGTATACAATAAAAACCTATTTTAGTTGCTTCTGAAATAGATGACTCAAGACCAACAATTATAAAAACAGTATTCTCAAAGTCCAGATTTTTTTATACAGTATTTTCTGGGAAAAATAAATACAATGTATGATTTGGATGAAATTTTATAAAAAAATGAAAAATAAAATTTTAAATTTATATTATTCTATTTAAATATAAAGGAGAATCTTATGAAAAAAATAAGAAAAAGCAGTGATACCCGCAGCAGGATTAGGAACAAGAGTATTGCCAGCGACAAAGGCTCAACCTAAAGAAATGTTAGTTATTGTGGATAAACCAGCATTGCAGTATTTGGTTGAGGAATTGATAGCTTCTGGGATTGAAGAGATTCTTATTGTTACGGGGAGAAATAAGAGTTCAATTGAAAAATCATTTTGATTATTCGTTTGAGTTGGAAAAAAACGTTGGAGGAAAAAAAGGAAAATTAGAGCTTTTTGAAAGTGGTCGATGATATTTCAAAAATTGGCGAATATTTATTATGTTAGACAGAAAAACCGTTAGGATTGGGACATGCGATTGGTTGTGCAGAAGCGTTTATTGGAGATGAACCGTTTGTAGTAGTGTTGGGGGATGACATTATTTATACTGATGAGAGTAAAGGTGAGGCTCCTGTTACAAAACAATTGATTGATAAATATGTTGAACTGAATGGTGGAAATATTTTGGGAGTTCAAGAGGTTGCTGAAAAAGATGTTAATAAATATGGAATTGTTAAGCCTTTAGAAACAATTGATGAGAGAACAGTTGAAGTAGAAAAATTTTGTGGAAAAAAACCATCGTTGGAAGAGCATGCCTAGTAGATTAGCTGCATTGGGAAGATATGTGTTGGAACCAGAAATTTTTGGATATTTGAGAAATACGAAGCCTGGAAAAGGTGGAGAAATTCAGTTGACAGATGCAATTTTGGATATGAAAAATGATAAAGGGAAATTGTATGCGTATAATTACGATGGATTTAGATATGATACAGGGGATAAATTTGGAATGTTTGTGGCAAATGTGGAGTTTGGATTGAGACATCCTGAATTGAAGGACAGAGCGAAGGAATATTTGAAAGAATTGATGGAGAAATTGAATTAAGAGATTGTAATAAATATTATCAGAAAAAAAATTTAGTAATTTGGAGGAAAAAAATGATAAAAAAATTTGGAACAAAAATTATATATCGGTTGTTCTAGTCATAAATGATGATAACAGTCAAGTAGAAAAAAAGATAAAAGAAATAAAAAAAGTTTTTGGATAATAATTTTTAAGAGTAGTGAAATTGTAATAGTGGATAATACAGCTAAAGTAGATTCTTTAGAGTCATTGAAATCTTTGAACTTTAAACATACAGAAATTAAGTTACCTATAAAAACATAGAACACAACAGGCTTTTAAATGCAGGAACTGCAATAGCAATAGGAGATTATATTGTTGAAATAGAAGATATTTCTTTTGATATAGATTATAATAAAAATAATTGAAATGTATAGAAAAAAAGTCAAGAAGGATATGACTTTGTATTTTTTTAACGCCAAAAAATCAAGAAGATCTTCAAAAATATTTTATAATATTTTAAATAAATATTTTAAAAAAATTCATTTAATGAAGATATTAATTCATCTGTTATGACTTTATCATCAAGAAGAGGTCAAAATAAAGTAGCAGAAGTAGGAAAAAGAATTATTAATAGAAATGTTGCATATGTTCTTTCAGGATTGAAAAAGTTCTTATATAGTAGTAGATATGGATTATAAAAAAATAATAGAGGATTTTCAGAAAATTTAATGTTAATGTTTGATACATTAATTTATTACACAGATGCAATTATGTTATTTACTCAAAGATTAGCTTTTTGGATTTTTTTATATTATTTGGATTAGGAGTTATTTACAGTATAATTACAAAAAAATTGTAAAAAGAAACAGTAGAAGGATGGGCGTCATTATTTATAATATTGAGCTTAGGATTCTTTGGGATATTTTTTTATTTTTAAGTATTATAATAAGATATCTACATCATATTTTACAAAAATTCATTAAATACAAAAGATTATATTTATAGATCTGTAGATAAAAAAATAAGTTGGTGGAAGATGAGTTTGATAAAAAGTTAGCAAATAAGGAAACAGTTTTATATCTTATTTTTTTGGAGTATTAGCGACAGTTTTAAATATAGTTTTGTTTTTATTTATTTATAAATATTTGGAAAAATGTCAACAGGATTAGGAAATATATTAGATACTATAATTTGTATTTTATTTCAATACTTTACTAATAGAATATGGGTTTTTGAAAGTAAAAAAATAATGGTAAAGAAGCAATAAAAGAGTTTATACAATTTATATTAGCAAGAGGATTAACCGCAATCATTGATCAGATTTTTGTTGTGGTTGGAGTAGATTTTTTTGTAGCAAAATATATTAGTTATTCACAACAAGGAATATTTAGTGTGGGAATTAAGGTTTTATCAAATATTGTTGTGATTGTATTGAATTATATCTTTTCTAAATTATTTGTATTCAACAAAAAAAGAACAATAAATCACTACCAGCACAATGACAACTAAATAACCGTGATCAAAAAAATATTTTACTCTCATTCTTTAAAAATTTGTAATACAATAGATTTTTTTCTTATTAAAAAAATAGTATAATAAACTATAGGCAAAAAAATGAAAAAAAGGCTGGAGGTTTATTATGAAAAGAGGATTACCAATAGGTACTGAAGATTTTGGAGAAATTATTGAACAAGGAAGTTTTTTTATGTTGACAAGACTGCATTTATAGAAGAGATATTGAGAGACAGTGCTAAGGTAAAGTTATTTACACGTCCTAGAAGATTTGGGAAAAACATTGACTTTGTCTATGTTGAGATATTTTTTTAATATTGAAAAATAAAGAAGAGAATGAGAAATTTTTTTCTGAATTATATATTTCAAATAGTGAATATATGAAATATCAAGGGAAATATCCTGTGATTTTTTTATTACACTTAAAGATCTGAAGCATGATACATGGAAAGAATGTCTTAAAGGTATAAAAATCAGTGATTTCAGATTTGTATGATGGATATAGTTTTATACGAGAAAGTCTTGATGATAGAAACAAAAAAAGAAATTTGATAAAATATTTTATGAAGAAGATGGAAATTATGAAAAGGGATTGTTGGATATTTCTAAATATCTATATCGTTATTATAATAAGAAAGTTATTCTTTTGATAGATGAGTATGATGCTCCTCTTATAAATGCTTATGAGAAAGGATTTTATGATGAGGCAATAAATTTTTTTAGTGCACTTTATAGTTCTGTGTTAAAAACAAATGACTATCTCCAAATGGGAGTTCTTACAGGTATTTTAAAGGTTGTAAAAAGAAGGGATATTTTCAGGACTCAATAATATCGAAACTTATACGGTGCTTGATGATCACTATTCTGACACTTTTGGATTTACTGAAAAGGAAGTGGAAAAAAAGCTGTTAGAGAATATGGATTGAAAGATGAAATTGGAGAAGTTAAAAAAATGGTATAATGGGTATAAATTTGGAAATTTTGAAATTTATAATCCTTGGAGCATATTAAAATACTTAAAAAAACGGAAAAAAACCGAATCATACTGGATAAATACAGCATCAGATCTTACAATATTAAGATTGCTAAAAAGAGGCAAATGAATCAATGTTTGATGGATTATTAAATATTTTTAATGGAAAAAGTTCAATACAGTCAATAAATGTATCTTCTGAAATGAACAATATGCAAAAATTCTCAAGAAATATGGCAATTAATGCTATTTAGTGGCTATTTGACAATTGATAAAAAAATAGATGAATATACGTATTCTTTAAAAACTTCCGAATTATGAAGTGAAATCATTTTTTTAAAGAAAAAAATTTTTTTGGAGTATAATTATACTGAAAAACAAAAAGTTTATTCAAAAAAATGATAAATGCGTTATTGTTAAAAAGATATTGATAAATATGCAGAACTTTTACAAAAAGATATTATTAAATTCTATGAGTTATCATGATGGTGCAAAAGAAGAAAAAAATTTTATCATAATCTAATTTTAGGAATGCTTTTTGTATTTAGACAGAGAATATAGCATAAAAATCAAATATAGAAGAAGGATATGGAAGAACAGATGTACTAATGTTTCCTTTAAATAAATTGAAGCCAGGATTTATATTTGAATTTAAGGTATCTGAAACAGATGATAACAAATCCATGGAAAAAAAGCTGCAGATGAAGCATTAAATCAAATAAAAAGACAGAAAATATGAAACAGAAATGAAACAAAAAAAGTAAAGGATATTTTACATTTAGGAATAGCATTTAATGGAAAAAAAGTAAAAAGTAAAATTAGGATAAAGTTTTAAGAATAAAATATTTTTTTAATCATGGTTATTAGGTTGGTTATGATTTTTTTATTAAAAAAATTCAGGAGATATTATGAACAAAAAAACAATAGTTTTTATCAGGAATAAACCTGATTGAAGGCGGTCCATTGACAGTTTATGAGGAATGTCTTAGATGTATAGAAAAAAATATTTTTTTAGAAAAATTATGAAATAGTGGCTCTTGTACATAATAGGAACTTTTTTTCTGAATTTGATTCAAGAATAAAGTTTATTGAATTTATGGATTCTAAAAAAAGTTATTTAAAGAGATTTTATTATGAATATTTTTTTATTTCAAAAAGATTGTCAAAGAAACTAAAACCTTATCTATGGTTTTCATTGCATGATATGACACCAAATGTAGTAGCAGATAAAAAGAGCAGTTTATTGTCACAACTCTATTATTTTTTTATGATATGAAGATAAAAGATATGATTAATGAATTTAAGATGTTTATGTTTTCTAGATTTTATAAATATATCTACAAAATTAATATTAAAAAATAATTTTGTTGTGGTTCAGCAGGATTGGATTAGAAAAAAAGATTTAAGAAAAATTTTTAAAAATAAAAAAATGTGGTTGTGGCTCATCCTAATGTTGTTATAGATGATTCAAATAATAATTGTAAAAAAATACAAAAAAATAGTAAAAAAATAGTTTTTTTATATCCTTCATTTCCTAGAATTTTTTTAAAAAAATTTTTGAAGTCATTTGTAAAGCTGTTGAAATATTAGAAAATAAAAAAATATTGAAAATTTTAAGGTATATTTGACAATAGATGGAAATGAAAAATATTTATTCAAAGGAAATTGTTGAAAAAAATATGGCTGTTTAAAATGTATTGAATTTATTGGATTACAAACAAGAGAAAAATTTGATGAAATATTATAGTAAAAATAGAAACAGTGATATTCCTTCTAAACTAGAAACTTGGGGATTGCCTATTTCAGAAGCGAAGGCATTTGGTAAAAATATAATTTTTGGCAGATTTGGAATATGCGCATGAAACACTGGGAACTTATGAAAAAGTGATGTTTTTTTGGGCCTGATGATGCTGAAAAAGTTAGCTGAAAAAGATGGAAATGTTGATAAATGATGATGAAAATATGAAAAATATAGAATTTGATGGAAATTTTGAAAAAAATATTGAAAAAAACCATTTTGTAAAAAAATTGGAAGGAATTATTTGATATTTTACTTTTTGGATAATAGATAATTTATTTAAATTATCACAAATAATTTTTTTATAAAATATAGAAAGAAGTTTAAAAAAAGAGTATGGGAAAAAGATAAAATTGTTATATATTTTGGATTTAATAATCCACTTATATATAAACGTGGAGTAGAAAAATGTTATATTATCTCAATCTATGGCATTGCCAGAAAAATGTAAAAAAATATTATTTATTTTTTTGGTGAAAAAAAGATGAGGAATTTTTTTGGAATGATATAAAATGTATATCAATAAAAGCATGATTTATTTAGATTTTTTTAAATTAAATATTTTTTTAAATAAATTGTGTAGAAATGCTGAATGTGTTATTCATTCTCATAATTATTTGATGAGTTTTTTTCTTTTGAAAAAAACAGATATATTTACTGTTCATGACGGGCTTTTTTTATTTATCATCCCAAACCAATCATAGATTTAAAAAAATATTTTTTTAAATTTATTGAAAAAGCAGTCTATAAAAAAAGTAAATTAGTGCATTTTATATCGAAATTTACAAAAGAAGAATCACTTTATAATAAAGATAACTTTATTATTATTTATAACACTACTCCACTTGAAAAAAAGTAAAAAGTAAAATTTGGAAAAAGAAATTTGGGATTCTAAAAAAAGTAAAAAAATATTTACAGTAAGAAGTATTGAAGAAAGAGTAAATTTAGAATTACTTATTGAACTTGCACAAAGAAATAAAAAATTTTTGAAATAAAGGTTTCTGGAAAAGGACCTTTGATTGAAAAAAATATAGAGATGAGATAAAAAAATAAAAAAATTAGATAATATTGAATTAATGGGATTTTTAGAAGATGAAAAAAATAAGACAATACTATAAAGACTGTGATATTGTTACAGTTTTGGCAAAAATATGAGAAGGTTTTGGGCTTCCTATTATCGAAGGATATTTGCATGATAAGCCTGTCTTTGCTTCAAATGTATCAGCAATTCCTGAAGTTATTATTAATAAGGAATTTTTAGTAGAGAATGATGTTATAAATTTTGAAAAATAAAATTTTGAATTATTTAAAAAAAGAATAAAAAGCTATAATTTTAAAGAATACTATTGTAGTAATTTCGGAAATGATGTGATAAGAGATAAATATTTTAAATTGTATAATCATACTTTTTAAAAGTAAAAGTAATTTAAATATGGAATTATAAAAAGGAGTTATATAAATATGGAAAGAAAAATTTCACTTGAAATTCAGTGGGCTGTAGGGACCTAAAACAGGAGTTGGCTGGTATATTTTTTTAATATTGTAAAAAGGATTGGTTCAAAATAATAAGAATGATTATACTGGTGAATTTATAAATTTTATGAATAGACATAATGTTAAGGAACAAATTAACTATGATATAAAAAAATAAAAGCAAAAATAAATTCATTTCATATAGAATTTATAGCATTTTAACTCAAAAAAATTAAAAAAATAAGCCATAATTTTTTTGATGAATACAAAATCTGATATATATCATTTTTTTAATTTTATAATTCCTAAAAATATAAAAAGGAAAAAGTAATTGTTACAATTTACGATACTGTATTTTTTTCTGCACCTGAAACTATGGGTGGTATGAAAACTATTAGCGAATATAAATATGCTGCTGAAAGATCTGATTTAATTATAACTATTTCTGAAAGTGCTAAAGCTGATATTATTAAACATTTTAATATAGATGAAAAAAAGATAAAAATTGTAACTCCTGGAATTGATTTACAAAAAAATATTCTTACAAATATTCTAAATCTGAACTTGAAAAATATTAGAAAAAAAGTATAATTTGCCAAAAAAATTATATTTTTATATTTGGGAACAATTGAACCCCGAAAAAAATATTGAAAAGAATTGTGAAAGCGTTTAAAAAAATATAAAAAGGAAATTAATGATGATTTAAAAACTTGTGATTGTGGGAAGAAAAAGGCTGGAAATATGATAATATTATGAAACTGATTGAATCAATGGGAACGGATATTATAATTACTGGATATATTGATGAAGAAGATAAAGTTCCTATTTATAAACTTGCACAGATTTTTTTGTTTTTCCATCTTTATATGAAGGTTTTTGGAATGCCGATATTAGAGGCTATGGCATCAAAAACACCGGTAATCACATCAAATATTTCTTCAATGCCTGAAGTAGCAGGAAATGCTGGAATGTTGGTAGATCCTTTTAATGAAAATGAAATTTTTGAAGCATATAAAAAAATTTTTATCAGATGATGAACTAAAAAAAGAAATGGTGCAAAAAGGATTGGAACAGGCAAAAAAATTTGAGTGGAAAAAAATCTGTAGAAATGCTTGAAAAAGATTTATGAGGAAATATAATAGACTTAAAAATAAAAATATGGAAAGGTAAAAATATGGAAAAAAATCATTTTATGAATTGTGGAAATTGGGAATTAATTTTATTAAAAACAAAAATATTTTTTTCCAAAAAGCTAGGTTAATTCGATTTCCTTTTTGATATAAGAGGAAAAAAAGTATATAAAATTTGGAGAAAAATTTTACAACTGGAACTGGCTGCAGAATTGAAGCATATAATTTTCAAGATTCACATAATGCTAAAAGTATAAAAAAATAGAAATACACCTCAATTAATAATTGAAATAATGTTCAAATTAACGATTATGTCCATTTGTCATGTGCAAATTCATTAATTATAGGAGACAATGTACTGATAGCAAGCAAAGTTTATATTTCTGACTTAAATCATGGAAATTATTCATTTTCAAAAGACTTTGAACATTCTAATCCTGAAGAAATTGCAAAGGAAAGAAGAATTTTTACAAAAACCAGTAAAAAAATTTGTGAAAAATGTATGGCTTGGAGAAAAATGTATCTGTATTGCCAGGAACAGTAATTGGAAAAAAATTCTATAATTGGAGCAAATTCTGTTGTTTCTAAAAAAATATTCCAGAAAAACTGCATTGCTGTTGGAAATCCAGCAAAAGGTAATAAAGAAATACAATTTTGAAACTAAAAAAATGGGAAAAAAATATAAAAAAATTTTTGAAATATTTAAATTGTTTGATTAAACTTAAGATGTTATAATCTTACTAATTAAAAAAGAGTGGAGGATTTTGTATGTATGACTTTACAGCTTGTATAGTGACTTATAATACTGACCAAAAAGGAATTAACTCAAATCATAGGTTGTTTTCAAAAAAACAAAATTAAAATTTAAATTATGGATATCAGATAATTCTGAAAAAGGATACTTTGAGAAATTTTATAAAAAAATCTTTCAGATGATAGAATAGAATATATCTTTAATAATTCAAATAATGGATTTGGATCAGGTCATAATATTGTGTTAAAAAAATTAATGGATGATAATTTTTAAAGAAAAAGCAGAATTTCATATAATATTGAATGCTGATATAATTTTTTTGAAGAAAAATACTATTGAAAAAAATGATTGATTATATGAGAAAAAAATCCTGAAATTGGGCAGATAGGGACCGAAAAATATATGAATCCAGTGGAGAGGTAAATAAATCCTGCAGGTTATTGCCTACACCATTAAATTTAATATTTAGAAGATTTTTTTCCGATAAAAATCTATTGTAGATAAAATGGATTATAATTATGAGATGAGATGGTGTGATTATAATTCAATAATGGAAGTTCCAATTCTATCTGGATGTCTTATGTTTATAAGAACAGATATTTTTGAAAAAAATGTTGGAATGTTTGATACTAGATATTTCATGTATATGGAAGATTATGATTTGTGTAGAAGAATTGGACAAAAAAATACAAAGTGATATTTTATCCTGAAGTAGAGATAATTCATAAACATGGAAAAAGCATCCTATAAAAACACGAAAAAAATGATGATGGCACATATAAACTCAGCTATAAAAATATTTTTAATAAATGGGGATGGTTTTTTTGATAAGGAAAGAAAAAAATAAGAAATAAGAAATGTATAAAAAAATATAAAAAAATAATTTATTTGGTAAATGATTAGGAGAATAAATGAAACGAAAGGTTTTAGTAACAGGAGCTAATGGATATATAGGAAAAAAATGTTATAAATTATTTGTTAAAGAATAACATTGAAGTAGTAGCTGCTGATATTTCTTTAGATAAAATAAATGATAAAGTAAAAAAATAGAAGCTAATATATTTGAAAAATACTGACTATCTTTTTTTCTAATTTGAGAAATGTGGATACTTGTATTCATTTAGCATGGCGTAATGGATTTGTGCATAATTCTATTACTCATCTTGAGGATATTTCACTACATTATAAATTTTTAAGAAAAAAATTTATGAATTTAGTATAAAAAAATATAAATGTTATAGGAACTATGCATGAAATTGGATACTAGGGAAGGAGAAGTTGATAACAATACTAGTACTAATCCTATTTCTTTTTATGGTATAGCAAAAAAATAGCTTGAGACAATCTTTGAAAAATATTAGAAGAGAGCGATAAGGAATTATTAATAAAATGGCTTAGAGTATTTTTATATACAAGGTGATGATAGGAATAATAATTCTATTTTTTTCTAAAATATTACAAAAAAAGAAGAAGAAGGTGCTAAAACTTTTCCATTTACTACAGGAAAAAAATAAATATGACTTTATTAATATAGAGATATTAGCAGAGATGATTTCAAAAAGCGGCTTTACAAACTGATATAACTGGAATTATAAATTGCTGTTCTGGTAAACCTGTAAGTTTAAAAAGAAAAAGTTGAATCATTTTTTTAAAAAGAAAAATAACTTAAAAAAATAAAAATTAGAGTATGGTGTATTTCTAGATCGGTCTTATGATTCTCCTGCCATATGGGGAAATAATAATATAATATCAGAAATAATAAAAAAAGAATTTTTTTATAAAAAGAGACTACTAAGAATTTTTTTCAGCAGTCTTTTAAAATTCAAAATTATTAAAAAATTTAAAGTTAAAATTTTTAATTAAATTTTTACAGAACTTTAAATTCCAATGAAGAAAATTTCAGTTCATCACTATCTCCTTTAGCAATAATTGAGATTCTGCCTCTTCTATCTACACGTAAAAATCTATATTCCTTTTTCTGAAAAATTTTTCCATTTTTTTCTGAATTACTATTTTTTTGCCTTTCAAATAACTGTTTTCATTTACTATGTGCAATATGCTTTCCCATTCTCTGTTTAAACTATGGAATTCATTTTCAAAAAGTTGAAACGATTTCTTCTATTATGTTTTTGTACCGAGTGTTTTTTTCCTGTAATTTCCACAAGTGCAATTGCTTTTTTTCACGGAATATTCCAAAAATCGGTGTTGTTGATGTTTATTCCAATACCGATTATTATGTGATCTCTTACTTTTTTTCACAAAGAATTCCGCATATTTTTTTGTTTTCATAATAAATGTCGTTTGGCCATTTGAAAGTCAGCTTTTCTTTATTTTTCTATATAATTTTTTTAGTACTTTATAGACAATATATCCTGTAAAAATTGTAATTTTTTTCATCCAGTTCATAATTGTCATTGACACCGAAGGAAAAGAGGGCAGCACTTTCGCTTGAAATCCATGTGCTGTCTCTTTTTTTCCTTTTTCCATCTGTCTGTTTTTTTGCTACGATTACTTCAAATTCTTCGATTCTTAGCTGTCGTCGTAAATATGTATTTGTTGAATTTATTTCATCAAAAAAATTTAAATTTCAAAGCTGTACCTCTTTCTGCTTATTATGTTTAAAATTTAATTTTGTAATTAATTAACTTAATCTTGGGAATATGAATACTCCGTAAACTGGGCCTGCATGAGCTCCTATTACCGCTCCGATTTCCCTATTTAATATCAATGAGTTAATTTTTGGATTATTTTCCACTTCTGAATAAATTCTTATAACATTTTCAAGTTCAGTTGGAGTTCCGCCCCATCCGCTCATAAGTACGATGCTTTGTTTTTTACTTTCACGTTCAATATATTTTTCAATGTATTTTTGTGCATTGCGTTCACCAAGAACTTTTTTCTCAACTGTAACTTCCCCTTGATTTACAGTCAAGATAGGTTTCATGTTCAATGCTCCAGCTATTGTTGAACTTGCCTTTCCAATTCTTCCACCTTTTTCAAGATATTTCAAGTCTGGAATAATCATAAGAAGCTTACCTTTAGTTCTAAAGTTATTTACCCAGTTGATAATTTCTGTAAAACTTTCTCCCCTTACTGATTTTCCTGCTGCTCCCAGCACAAGGAATCCTTGCAGTAACGAAGCTCCTAAACTGTCGATTAATTCTATGTCATTTTCTCTATTTGTAAGACTTCTTCCAACTTTTGCCGCTTGTATTGTTCCACTTAATTTTGATGATGGATGTATTGAAATAATCTTTTTATATCCTTTTTCAAATAACTTGTTATAGGCATTTAAAAAGTCTTGCGGTGATGGCTGAGATGTCTTAATTCTCGCATCGTTATCCAACATTTGATGCCAGAACTCTGATTTTGAAATTTCTACCCCATCCTTATAAAGTTCCCCGTTTATATCAATTCTTAAAGGAACTACCTTTATTGGAAGCCCTTCGATGTCTTCATCTGTCAAATCTGATACAGAATCTGTTAAAAATAGCAATTTCAGGCATATTTGGATCTTTATTTTTCAATATACAAGTAATAATAGTAATTTTCCTGATTTCCATTAATATTTGCAGTTTTCAATCCTGCCAGTTTTTCTTCAATACTTTTTTGTGAAGCTTCATCCTTTTCATTTCCACTTACAACAACTGCAGTTATTGTATTTTTAGTTACCAAGTCATCTAATATTGCATCTGCCACTTCTTTTAATGATTTTTTTGCATATTTTATTTTCCCGTTTACAAGCCCGATAAAGTCATCTTTTTCTATTGACAAGTCTTCAATTTTTGTATCTCTTACAGCTTTTGTAATTTCCACGGAATAGTTTCTGGAAGCTGCTTCTTTTAACTCATCAATGTCAGTATCTTTATTTCTTAGAAAATAATATCCATCAAGCATTGTTTTTGTATTTAGAACAACAACTGTTTTTTTAGATTTTTCAGCTGCCATTTTTGCTGTTGTAATTACATTTTTATTGTTTGGAAGAATGTAAACATTTTCCTTTTCAGTTTTTCCAATGGCATTCAATATTTCCTGAACACTTGGATTTTTACTTTGTCCTCCCAAGATTACCACATCTGCACCAAGTTTTAAAAATTCATCCTTCAAATTTTTCAGAATCCGCCAAAAATCACAAAAGGCTGATTTTTGTTTTTATCAATTTTTTTATTTGCAAAAATCTTTGCTTCATCCTTTTCACTGAAAATTTGCAAATTATCGTGCTGTAACTTCATATTTTCCACCTTCATTTTTTCCAGTGGTCCATATTCCAATGCGATTTCAATCGCTTTTCCAGGATGGTTTGTATGAATGTGAGTCTTAAACTTTTTAGAAGTTTGTGCAAATACAGCAGAATCTCCCAATTCCAGCACACGCTTTTTATATTCATCTGTATCAAAGTTACCATTTAAAATGATAAATTCAGTACAGTATTGAAAATGTATGCTTTCAGGATCATGATTAATATTTGCTATTGTCTTGTCAAATTCATTTTCCTTAACTTGAGCCTTTTGCAATTCAGCTAGCAGGTTCAATTCAGTTGTAACCTTATAAAATCCCTCAAAAAAAGAAAAAAACAGCCCTTTTTCCACCAGCATCAACTACTCCAGCCTCTTTCAATTTTGGAAAGCAGTTCAGGCGTTTCATCCACAGCCTTTTTTTCCCAGCCTCTACAATCTCCTTCAAAAATGCCACCAAATCTTCAAATTTTTTTCAGCACATTCTGTAGCCTTTTTCAGAAATTTTTTTCTAATAACCGTAAGCATTGTCCCTTCAACAGGTTCACTTACAGCATTATAAAGCAGTTTCCTTTGCGCTCACAAGAGCTTCTGCCACATCTTTTGGTAACAGCTTAACTTTTTCACCAATCCCTCTTAAAAACCCTGTGATTACTTGTGACAAAATTGTCCCTGAATTTCCACGAGCTCCCATCAACACAGCCTCTTCAACTACATCTATAAGCTGAGGCATTTTTATTTTTTTTCATCTGTCTTTTCTTCCAGATCATTTATCATCGAATTTAATGTCATTGACATATTACTCCCAGTATCGCCATCAGGAACTGGATAAACATTCAGTTCATTTAAAAAGCTCCTCATGTTTTTGTAACCCATTTTTCCACCGCCAATAAACACTAATTTTAGCCTTTTGGCATCCAAATATTTTATTGCCATTATTTCCTCCTAAAAAAATAATTTTTTTATATTTTCTGATTATTTTTTTTATTTAATTAATAAATCCATTCTAAATCTATTTCCTAAAGATTCATATTAAAGAATTTTATTTGAAATTGACAAAAGTTATTTTTATTAATATTTATTTTTTTGTTTTTTTCAATATTTTTTTCTTTTTCCAAACGTAAAGGGATCAGTCGCCATCCCCTTTACAATCCCCTTGTCTAAGCATTTTTTTGAAATGAAATTGAAACTCGCTTTTTTTAATAAAAAAATTTTGAAAAAAAGCTCAAACAGTCAATTTCATTCCAAAAAAATCACGACATTCTAATTCAATTATGATAGATTATTTGACTAAAAACAAATATCAAGTAAAATTTCGTTAAAGAAAAAAATAACTGTTTGAGATTTTTGGAATATTTTTTTAAATTGTATTCAGTTATCTGTGTCAAGATAACTTTGATTCAAAAATCGAGTTTTATTTTTTTCTTTATAAGAAAAGTTTTGCGTAAAGCCGGGTTGTAAGGGCGTGGCGTTTGACGCCCTTACGTTAAAAAATTAATTAAGAAATAAAGGAAAAAAACAATTATTCATAAAAAAATAATCTATAAAATGTAAATTATAAAAAAATCTCAAATATGAATATTTAAGGTCTTGTTTAATGAAAAATTTAATTTATTTTTATGATTGATAAAAAAATTTTTTTGAAATAAATTTTTCTTTTTTTAAAATAACTTCTATAAATTCACGTACTGCCCCTTCGCCGCCGTTTTTAGTAGAAATAAAATCAGCGATTGATTTTACTTCGTTTGCTCCATCTAGCGGAGTTCCAGAAAAACCGATTCTTTTTATGATTGCCATGTCATTTAGATCATCGCCCATGTAGGCTATTTCTTCTTCCTTTAGTCCTGTTTGATTTATAATTTCATCCAGTATTAAAGTCTTTTCAGAAATTCCCTGGAAAAAAGGTATTTTTATTTTTTTAGTTTTTTTCAGCACGTCTTTTTAATAATTCAGATTTTCCACCTGTAATAATTCCAAATTCAATGCCGAGCTTTGGTACATTTACGATGGCATAGCCGTCTTTTACATTGAATTTTTTTAGTTCTTCGCCACTATTTCCAAGATAGATTCCACCATCGGTCAGTGTTCCATCTACATCTAGTAAAAATTAATTTTATCATTTTCTCTCCATTTATGTTTACAACTTGTTATTATTATACCACAATATATGGTTGTTATTCAAATTTATTTTGCAAAAAAACTAAACGAGAATATTTAAAAGAGTATTTATGGATAATCTTGAATAAGTTCGATGGTTAAGGGTCTAGGGATACTTCATAATCATATTATTTTTTTAATTTATATCACAGTATATCTTTATAATAAATTTAATCTTTCGTAGAATATTCTTTTAATTAAAAATTTTTAAAAAAATATTGACTTTTAGGAAAAAAATGTGGGATAATACTAGTGTAGGGAAAAAAATAATGTTAAATATGCTTTTAGAGCAATTATATGGCTAGAATAGTGTAATGTTTGTATTAAAGATCAGTGTTAGCAGATTTTTGATACATATTAAAAAACTACTGGCTATAAAATTGTAATTTTTTTGATATGTATCTAAATTGTAAATTTAAATTGCTTTTAAGATTTAATATCAAAAAGAATTTTTGTATTTATTTTTTTATAAAAAAATATTATTATAAATTTAACATAACCCAAAACAAATTCAAAAATTAAAAAAATATTTTTGCGTTTCCCTACATAAAAAGTAGGGATTTTTTTGTTTTATTGGTGTTAATTGCTAATTTTATGATAGATTGATTGTAAAAAGTAAAAGACTAGGAAATTTAAAGAATATTGACCTTTGTTGAAATAAAAAGATATTGGTTTATTAAATACGTTTATTTTTACAAATGACTACAAATTTTTTTAAATACGGAGGGAGTATTATGAAAAAAAGTAACAAAAGATTTGGAAAAAAATTAGGAATAGTAAATGTAATCCAAATTTATAGAAATTTGACACCTGCGGAACTTGTTGAACATGCATTAAAAAGAGGGGAAGGTACATTGTCAAGCAGTGGAGCTTTGGTTGTGACGACAGGGAAGTATACAGGACGTTCGCCTAAGGATAAATATATTGTTGATACCGCAGGAATTCATGAAAAAATTGCTTGGGGGAATGTGAATAAGCCTATTGAAAAGGAAAAAAATTTGATTCTATTTATAATAAATTGATTGCATATTTGCAAAAATCAGGGAAATATTTATATTTGATGGAATGGCGGGAGCAGATCCAGCCTGCAGAAAGAAATTTAGAATAATAAATGAACGAGCTAGCCAAAAATTTATTTATACATCAGCTTTTAATCCGTCCGACAGAGGAAGAATTAAAGGATTATGGACATGCTGACTTTACAGTAATTGCAGGCCAGGATTTAAATGCAATGCAAAAAAATTGATGGAATAAATTCATCAGCTGCAATAATTATTGATTATGAAGCAAAAGTTGGAATTATTTGCGGAACAGAATATTCAGGGAAATAAAGAAAAAGCGTATTTTTCAATAATGAACTTTGTAATGCCTGAAATGGATGTATTGCCTATGCACTGTTCTGCCAATATGGATCCAAATACTGGACAGACTGCTATATTTTTCGGGCTTTCAGGAACTGGAAAAACTACGCTTTCAACAGATCCTAACCGTAAGTTAATCGGAGATGATGAACATGGATGGTCAGATCATAGCATTTTCAACTTTGAAGGAGGATGTTATGCAAAATGTATAAATCTTGATCCAGAACACGAGCCTGATATTTATAATGCGATAAAATTTGGAAGTCTTGTGGAAAATGTCGTAATGAATCCAAGTACACGTGAATTTAACTTTTATGACAAGAGTTTAACTGAAAATACAAGAGTTGGGTATCCGATTAATCATATAAAAAATGCACAAATTCCTGGAATTGGAGGAATTCCAAATGTTGTAATATTTTTGACAGCAGATGCATTTGGTGTTTTGCCACCTGTTTCAAGACTTTCGAGAGATGCGGCAATTTATCATTTTGTAACAGGATTTACTTCTAAGCTGGCTGGAACTGAACGTGGAATTACAGAACCGCAGCCTACATTCTCAACTTGCTTTGGAGAACCATTTATGCCGCTTGAACCATCAGTTTATGCAGAAATGCTAGGTAAAAAGATAGATCTTCACAATACAAAAGTATTTTTAATAAATACAGGTTGGTCTGGCGGACCTTACGGTGTTGGAAATCGTATGAACTTAACATATACAAGGGCGATGGTAACTGCAGCATTAAACGGTGATTTAGATGAAGTGGAATACAGACACGATGATATTTTCAACCTGGAAATTCCGCAATATTGCCCGAATGTTCCAAGTGAACTGTTAAATCCGGTAGATACGTGGGCAAATAAGGAAGCCTATGAAGCGGCTGCTAAAAAACTTGCTAAAATGTTTAGGGAAAATTTTGAAACAAAATATCCAAATATGCCAGAACATGTTGTAAATGCTGGACCATCGCATTTTGAGTAGATTAACTGTTTATTTTATGACAGCTTTAAAACAGGGAGGTTTTTATGGGAAGAGTAAAAATAACAGAAACATCGTTAAGAGATGGGCATCAGTCACTTATGGCAACAAGGATGACAACTGCTGAAATGCTTCCAATAATAGAAACAATGGATAAAGTTGGATATTATGCAATGGAAGTCTGGGGTGGAGCAACTTATGATGCGGCAATTAGATTTTTTTACATGAAGATCCGTGGGAAAGACTGCAGGGAAATTAGGAAAAGAGTTAAAAAAATACAAAGCTGCAAATGCTTTTAAGAGGACAAAATTTACTTGGTTATCGGCATTATGCAGATGATATTGTGGATAAGTTTGTTGAACTTTCAATAAAAAAATGGAATTGATATTATTAGAATATTTGATGCTTTGAATGATACGAGAAATATAAGACAGGCATCTGAAAGCACTAAAAAATATGGAGGGCATAGCCAGCTTGCTATTTGCTATACAATTAGCCCAGTTCACACGATTGAATATTATAAAAAACTGGCTTTGGAAATGCAAAGCATGGGGGCAGATTCCATCGCTATAAAGGATATGTCTGGAATTCTGCTTCCAAATATGGCTTATGAACTTGTAGGCGAGTTAAAAAGCATTTTGAAAGTTCCACTTGAATTACATACGCATGCAACTGCGGGATTAGCTGGAATGAGCACATTAAAGGCAATTGAGGCTGGAGTGGATATTGTAGATACGGCAATTTCGCCTTTTGGAGGTGGAACTTCACAACCGCCTACAGAATCGCTTGTCAGAACTTTACAAGGCTCAAAATACGATACAGGATTGGATCTTGAGCTTTTAAAGGAAATTGCAGAGTATTTTAAGCCAATAAGAAAAAAATACATTGACAATGGAACATTAAATCCAAAGGCTCTTGCGATAGAGCCAAGCATTGTGGAATATCAGCTGCCTGGAGGAATGCTTTCAAATCTTGTGTCGCAATTGAAGGCACAGGGAGCGGAAGATAAATATGAAGATGTGCTTCGTGAAATTCCAAAGGTGAGAAAAGATCTGGGTTATCCGCCATTAGTAACTCCAATGAGCCAAATGGTTGGAACGCAGTCGGTATTTAATGTTTTGACAGGACAAAGATATAAGATGATTCCGAAGGAAATTAAAGATTATGTGAAGGGAATGTACGGGAAATCACCTGTGGAAATTTCTAGTGAAATTAAGTCGGTTATAATTGGAAATGATAAGGTATTTACTGGAAGACCTGCCGATTTGCTGCAAAATGAATATGATACGATGAAAAATGAAATTGGAAGCTTGGCAAAGTCTGATGAAGATGTATTGACTTATGCGTGTTTTTCCTCAAATTGCAAAAAAATTATTTGAAGGAAAAAAATATGAAGCGAAATATTTAAAGGAAACAGAAAAACAAAAATCAAAAAGATGAAATAAGTGTTCAAAAATATTGAAGTGATTTTTTTAAAAAAATTAGGATGCGGTAAATTGATGACTTTTTTTAGCTGTGGTGTAAGACTTCTTTAAGATCGGGACTTAAAATAGGCTATTTTTGATGAGTTCTATTATCCCGGTTCTGGAGGGATTTGGTAACTCAAAGAGAGGTGGAAAAATGAATTTAGATATAGATTATTTCAAAAAGAAAGTTAAAGGAAATAACAGATTGGTATGAAAATACTGCTTGGAATAAAAAAACATTACTTGAAAAAAATATTAGAACTTGATACGGAAATAAATAAGACTCGTGATAAGGAAAAACCTGATAGATTGGGAAAAAAATTAACTCATACAGAAGAAAAAAATTGTAAGTGATATGGTTCATCTTAGAAATAAAATGAAACTTTCACATAAGGAAAAAGTTTGACAGTTATTACAAAGTAAAGTAATAAAAAAATATATTTGAATCCATTAAAATCGAACTTGTGAAAATTAATTAAACTAAATTTTTGAATAAGCAGTTGTAATTTTTCAGTTCGGTTTTATATAATTTTGCTCTAAATAATTTTGGATAAATGTTAGGTTTTTTTGTAATTAGAGTTGTTTTTGTGTGATATTTTATAGAAAATGAAAGGAATAATTAAAATATGAAAAAAATATTTTTGTTTGGAAATTCGGCTGTAACATTTGCAGATGCGATTTATATTTCAGTTGTAAGTATGTTAATTGTTTTTTTTCATATTATTTTTAATTTCATTTATGTTATCATTTTTTTAAATATTTTTTTCAAATTTTGAGGGAAAAAAATGAAGATAATAAAAAAACAAATGATAATAGAATTTTGGAAAAAGTCTGAAAAAAATTAAGCAGTGAAAAAGGAATTGGATAAAAAAAGAAAAAAATTTAGTATGGAAAAAAATAAAAGATGAAAACTATGATGGCAGCAATGATGGCGGCTCTGATTGAAGCGGCCGGGGATAATAAGAATAGCCGTATAAAAATAAGAAGTATTAGGGAAATAAAATAAAATCTGGAAATACAAAGGGGCATGACAAATATGATTAAACTGTATAAAATCAGAATTGGAGAAAAAGTTTATGAAGTGGAAGTGGAAGAAGTTACAGAAAAAGATGGAAACATTGAAACTTCAGCTGATTCAAAAGGTAAACAAAAAATAGACAAAAATGAAAATCCACCTTTACAAGGGGAAACTGGAAAAAATGAAGTAATAAAAGCTCCAATGCAGGGACTTATTGTGGATGTAAAAGTAAAAACCGGAGAAAAGGTAAAAGCTGGAGATGAAATCATCATTTTAGAAGCAATGAAAATGGAAAATCCAATTGTAGCACCTTGCGATGGAGTTATAAATGAAATTAAAGTGACTAAAGGGGATAAAGTGAATACTGATGATGTTTTGGCAGTATTATCCTAAATTACTTTAAATTCAATATTACTAAAAACCTAAGGAAAGGATGGTTTTCAAATGGAACTATTAAAAATTCTTTACGGGACAACAGGAATATCTATGATAACTGGAAGGCAGCTAATCATGATAATAATTTCCCTAATTTTGCTATATTTAGCAATAAAAAAACAATACGAACCTTATTTGCTGCTCCCAATTTCATTTGGAATGCTGCTTGCAAACTTACCTGCTATGGCAAATGAAGGACTTATGGAAAAGGGTGGACTTCTTTACTATTTGTATCAAGGAGTAAAATTGGGAATTTATCCGCCATTAATATTTTTGGCGATAGGAGCAAGTACTGATTTTGGACCGCTTATTGCAAATCCGAAAAGCCTTTTACTGGGAGCGGCTGCGCAGCTTGGAATTTTTGTGGCATTTCTTGGGGCAATTTTGCTGGGATTGACAGGAAAGGAAGCGGCTTCGATTGGAATTATTGGAGGAGCTGACGGACCGACTGCTATTTACTTGACAACAAAACTGGCACCGCATTTGCTGGGATCAATTGCCATTGCAGCTTATTCCTATATGGCTCTTGTGCCTGTAATTCAGCCGCCAATTATAAAATTATTGACAAGTAAAAAGGAAAGAATGGTTGAAATGAAGCAGCTTAGATTTGTGAGCCAAAGAGAAAAAATAATTTTTCCAATTGCAGTAACAATCATTGTTATTCTTTTAGTTCCATCATCAGCTCCGCTAATTGGAATGCTAATGCTTGGGAATCTAATAAAGGAAGCAGGTGTTGTTTCAAATTTAGTTGAACATGCAAGAGGAGCTATGCTATACTGTATTACAATTGTACTTGGAATGACAGTTGGAGCAACTGCTGACGGAGAGCATTTTTTAAATTTTGTAACAATAAAAATCATTATTCTTGGATTAATTGCATTTTCTTTCGGAACAGTGGGAGGAGTGCTATTTGGGAAAATAATGTATAAATTCACAAAAGGAAAAGTAAATCCGATGATTGGAGCAGCAGGGGTTTCAGCAGTGCCAATGGCGGCAAGAGTTGTTCAAAAAATTGGGCAATCTGAAAATCCTAAAAATTTTTTGCTAATGCATGCAATGGGACCAAATATAGCTGGTGTAATTGGATCGGCTGTAGCAGCAGGAGTTCTTTTAATAATATTTAGATAAATCATTACTCTCATTAATTTTTGAAGTATTATATTTAATGGGAGTATTTTTTTTAAATTAATAAATAGATGGAAGGAGAAAAAAATGAAAAATATAAATTTGTATAAATTTAATGAATTGGGTTCAACGAATGATTATTTGGAAAGAAATCATAGGAATTATGAGGAATTTGATGTTATTTGTGCTAAAAAAATCAGACTCATGGGAGGGCACGTAGGCAGAATGACTGGGTTTCTATGGAGGGAATGGCTATCTTCAGCTTTTTGGAGGAAAGGGAAAACTGGGAAATTGAGGATTACTTGAAATTGCCTTTAATTGCTGGGCTTACGACAATAAGAGGATTAGAGGGAATAGAAAATTTAGAGTATAAATTTAAATGGACAAATGATGTTTACTTGGAAAAATAAGAAGTTATGCGGGATTTTGATGGAAAAAAACAGATAATGTCTATATTGTTGGAATTGGGATAAATGTAAATAATATATTGCCGGAAAAAAATTGAAAAAAATAAGGCAATTTCATTGACACAGGCGACAAATAAAAAAATATAAAATTGATGAAATTGTAAAAAAATATTGTTTCTGAATTTCAAATATTGTGTGAAAATTTGGAAAATGGATCGTGGGAAGAGATTTTTAAAGGAAATAAATGAAATAAATTATTTGAAGAATAAAAAAGATAGAATTGAAATTTGGAAATGAGAAAAGTTCTGGGAATTGCACAAGATATTAATGAAAATGGAGAAATTGAAGTTTTGGTAAAAAAAGGATGAAGCAGGAAAAAGGTGAGATTAAGAGTTTTTTTCAATTGGAGAGGTTTTTTTGAAAAAAATTATTTTTTTAAATTTTTTTATGCTATTTTCTATTTAAATGGCGAATTATACTGCTAAAAAAATTATATAAATCCAGGATTTGAGTAAAATAGTCATAGCTTTTGAGTTCAGTTTTAAGGCAATTTTACTATAGTTATGAGGGTAAAACAATAGTTTTTTTAAAAAGTTATCTAAAGTTTATAAAAAAATAGCTTTTAGATAACCTTTTTACTTAACTTTTTTTGAAAAAAATGATGTATAATTTATTGAGAAAAAGTAAAAAAAGGAGCAAAAAAATGTACTCTAGCAAAGATTTGAAAAAAAGAAGTTTACAAATTGGGTGAAGTGGCAAAGTTTGTAGGTGTTACCAATGGAACATTAAGGCGTTGGGAAAAATTTAGGAAAAAGTAAAATTTTCTAAAACTGATTATGGTACAAGAAGTTTAACAAAAGATAAATTAATTGAACTCCTTAAAGCAAATAATTTATGGAGTGATGAAATAGAGTGCCTGCAAAAAAAGATGTAATATATTGTCGAGTTTCAAGTCACGACCAAAAAAACATGGAGATTTAGATAGACAGATACAGTTTCTTATTAAAACTAATAATGATTTGATAAATCCTGTAATTTTATCTGAAGTAGGAAGTGGATTAAATGATAAAAGAAAACAGTTCCAAAAAGCTATTAAGAATGGTTTTAAATAATGAAGTTTCAAGAATATTTATTACTTATGAGGACAGGTTGACAAGATTTGGATTTGAATATTTGAGAACAATGTGTGAAATGCACGAAACCCAAAATAATAGTTGTTAAGGATGTTGATGTTAAAAAAAGTCTATAGAGCAGGAACTTATGGAAGATATAATGTCACTTATGGCTTCTTTTTCAGGAAAAATTATATGGAATGAGAAGTAAAAAATAAAAATTACAGAAAAGAAAGGGAAAAATAGATGGAAACAAAGGAAATAAAAAAATAGTGACTGAACATCTGAAAGAATTAAGAACAGTTGATGAACTTGAAGATTTAATTGGGAAAGAAAAAAACTAGCACAATTTTTTTGTAGAACATTATTTAGAAAAGGTAAAAGAGGATTTACCAGAACCTGATTTTTGACATTGAAGATATAATGAAGTAAAGGAGGAGGAAATGCTAAAGCAGAAATATACAACTGTTACTCAACTACATAAAACTAATAATAAAGAAATAATTGAATATTTTGAAAATGCTTGTGTATATTTCTGCAAGTTACAGAGGAAAAGCATTTCATATATTCAAGAATGAAAAATATAAAAAGAGTTAAAACTGAATATAAAAAAATTTAGACAAGATTTTTATGAAAGAGCATAATATTAGTAGAAGAACAGCTGATTCTATACTTAGAGATGTTCAAGGACGCATTAATGCACTTATTGAATTAAAAAAATATGAAGTTTCTCAAAAAGAATATAAAATTAAAAACTTTAAAAAGAAAGTATTGAAAAAAACTTGATGATAAAATTTTTAAAATTGCAAGAAAAAAACTAAATAATAAAATAACAATTAATCATCTTACATATCGAAATTTAAAAAAATCAAGAGCATTTAAAAAAATGAGATTAAATAAATTTAAAATGAGACTTGAACAGCTTAAATGGGAAATAAAAACAGGAAATTATAAATTATGTTTTGGAACTAAAAAAATTATTAAAAAAAGTAAAAAAAGCAAAATTTTTGTTACAGCGTGATAGTCAAATAACATATATTGGAAGTCAAGATGAAACTGGTAGAAATCAAATGTTACAATTGAGTTATAATAATAAAAATAATCAATTTAACATAAAAAAATAAGAAAAAGATTTTTGGATTTGATACAGAAACAAAAATATGTGTTTGGAAAAATGTTATTTTAATAATTATAAGAATGAATTGATAAAAAGCATTGCAAAAACAAAAATTCAACACCATTAACTTATTCTATAATTCGTAAAAAAATAGCAGATATTACTTGCATTGCACTTTTTGAATATAGAATTGAAAAATAAAAAGTAACTTTTTAACAAGAAAAAAACTTATGGAACAATTGGACTTGATTTTAATAAAAGGCTTTATTGCTTTGAGTGAAATAGATAGAAATTCAAATTTGATAGGAACTGATATTCTAAAATATCGTTTTTGGAAAAAGGAAGCAAGACACAATCTGACTTAGAAAAAAATGTATTTCTAAAATATTGAAAAGAGCTTTTAGAAACAGGAAAAAGATATTTGCATTGAAAAATTTGAATTTTAAAGCTAAAAAAATTCAAAACAGAAAAAAAGCTAAAACTAAAAAGGTAAGCAATATAATAATATGTTGCATAGTTTATCATATACTCTATACGATAAACTAATAACAAATATATCTTTCAGAAATAAAGTAAATGTTATAAAAAAATAAATCCAGCTTGGACTAGCTGGATTGCTAAGAATAAATTCTGCAACAGGATGAAATTAAATATCCATATAGGTGCTTCTTTTGTTATTGCAAGAAAAGGAATTGGAATAAAAGATGAAGTAAAAATAAAAAAACTAATTTTCTGCATAAATTTGTATCTAACCAAGAGATTCGAGCAAATCACTTTGTGGAAGTTTAAATTAGTAACAATAATTTGAAATTGCTAAAGATTTACATATAAATGAAATTTCAAATTATTTGGATAACCGTGTGTCCTTTAGTTTTTTTATACTATAAAAAAATAACTTTGTATAACTTTGCAAATTACGGTCGAAGTCCACGATATAATTTCTATTTTTAAACGGGATTTAGCGTTGTATATCTGTCAAAAAGATTTTTTTATTTTAAAAAAATTTTTTTAGAATTGACTATGAAAAATAACAAATGTTATAATATAAAAAAATTTTTATATTATTTTTATGGCGGAGGTATTATGAAAAAAATATTTTTGAGAAGTTTGTTGCTGGTAATAGTTTTTTTATTTGCGATTAGTTGCGGGAAAAAGAATGATACGATTAAAATTGTATTTTTGCCAAACGAAACTAATGATTCATTGAAGAAGTCAAGGGAAGAATTTGCTCGGATTGTGCAGGAGGCGACTGGGAAAAAGGTTGAGATTGTTACGACAACTGATTATAATATTACGGTGGAAAATATTGTTTCTGGGCAATCGCAAATTGCGTATATTGGAGCAGAGGCATATTTGAATGCTAGAAAGCGTACAAAGGATATTGAGGCTGTGCTGACAAATTCAGGAGAAAGTGGAACATTAAAAGATGCCCTTTATTACAGCTTTATTGCAGTAAGAGGAGAAGATGCCGATAAATACCGTTCTGGAAATGGATTTGACCTGAAAAAGATTAAAGGTAAATCAATAGGATTTGTTACAAACAGTTCTACATCTGGATTTAAAGTGCCTGGAGAGGTAATTGTAAAGGAATTTGGGCTAAAAAATACAGATGAATTATTGGGAAATAAAGTATTTTCAAAAGTTATGTTTGGAAACTCGCATCCTGGGACTCAAGTTTTATTATTTAAAGGGGATGTTGATGTTGCAACATTTGCTATTCCAAAATCATTTACAATATATGAATTAGTTGCTGGAAAAGACTTTAATTCAGGGGCTACATATAAAGTTAAAAAAGGAGCAGTTGCACCGTTTGGGGAATTTGCAGGAAAAAGTTTTACGGTTATAAAATCAATCCCTGTTTATAACGGACCAATTGTGTTTAATACAAGAACTTTATCAAAGGAAGATCAGGAAAAAATCAAAAAGGCCCTAATGGCTAAGTCAACAACTGATAATCCGCATATTTTCAGCAATAAAAAGAGTAAAGTGAGAGGATTGTTCCTGAAGGAAAATGATAATGTAGGATTTGTAGAAACAAATACAGCATGGTATGAAGGAATGAAAAAAATATAAAATAAACCTGTTTGATAACCATGAAAAATTTAGAATTTAATAAAAATAAAAAAATAGGATATTGAACATGTCTAAATAATGAAAAATTTAGGAGTAAAAATAAAAAAATGCGTTTAGATAAATTTTTTTAAAAGGTAACAAGAATTATAAAAAGAAGAACAGTGGCAAAGGAACTTGCAGATAATGGAAACATTGTTGTAAACGGAGATCCTAAAAAAATCTTCCTATGATGTGAAAAAAAGGCGATATTTTTTTGAAATAAAAATATTTTAATAAAAAAATATAAAGGTAAAAAGTGCTGGATTTACCGCCTGAAAGTCTGAAAAAAAGAATTTATTGAAGACTATATTGAGATAATTGGATAATCTGTACTTAAAGTTACTTTAAATAAATTAAGGAAATATTATATTCTTTATCATTTTTCTCTTGTTTTTTTACGATAAATAAGGTATAATTGTATTGGAAAATAAAACTATAAAACAAGGAGAAGACTTATGAAAGTAACTGATATTCGTATTAGAATTGGAAGACAGACAGAAAACATCGAAAGATTGAAGGCTTATGCCGACATTACATTTGACGAAAGTTTTGTCGTTCATGGATTAAAAAAATAATTGACGGACAAAACGGACTTTTTGTGGCAATGCCATCAAGAAGAATGCCAAATGGAGAATTTAAGGACATAGTTCATCCTATCAAACCTGAACTTCGTGCTGAAATAACAAAAGTTATTTTAGAAAAATTTGAACAAGAAAAAGCAGTTATTGAAGCTGAATAATATTTCCATTAAAAAAAGTACACCAAAATACTAAAAATCATATATACATAATAATACTAATATCAGTGGTGTACTTTTTATTTCTTCTTAGTTTTTTTCACTTCTTAAATCTTGCAATTCAAAAAAAATTTTTATTTATTTTTTCTTTCTTAATTGGAAGATATAGCAAAAAAATTGTAAAAAAATCATTGTCAATATTAAAAACAATATCATATAGCCAGATTGGTTTTTATAAAAACTCACTTGTGAAATAATATGAGTTCTTAAAAACATTGCGTTTATTCCTTTAAAAAATAGAGTTATAGGTAAATGCATACAAAAAAATATGAGAAGCAATGTAATTATTGATTGAATAAGTCCTTTTTTTGTAGGTTTTCCGCCCTAAATAAGCGGATCCAAAAAAAGCTGTAAATACAATAAGCGCATGCATTATCATAAAAAAATATACGTAATAATTATCGTGATAATAGATTATTCCAGGTAAAATTAATGCTAAAACTGGTCCAAAAGTTAAATAGTAAACAGCATTATAAAAAAATTTTGTCCTGAAAAATTAGATATAATCCTGCGAAAATTGCTGCAAAGTTACAAAGATGTATTGGCATAACGTTGGTTATAGGCTCATTTTGGTACATTAACCTGTAAATTGAGTCGATTATTTTAAATATTAATAAAAAAATAACCTAAAATTGTTGAATATTTTTTTCTATGTTTACATTCTTAAAAAAATTCTTGGAATATAAAAATAAAAAAATATGCAAATTAAAGTTGATACTACAAAGGTTTCTATGTGAATTGGACTAAAATAACTAAAAGTCAAAGTTTCTCCCTTCCTGTTTCCTATTTTTATTTAAAATTTCTCAATGCTTTTCATTGTTTTGCCTGTAAAAACATCCAGTCTTTTATTCCAGGTATATTATAGGCTACTTTCCAAGTTCCAGAGTGTTCTAAACCTGGATTGGCATCTTTTGGCAAGTATGGATTTGTGCCCTTTTCAAGTGTTGTGTATTTTATGTTTGACTTTTGGGCAATAACCTTTCTTGCGCCTTCTAGAAATTGTGCATCTGTGTAATCGGCTCTCCAATTGTCTTTTGCTACTGTGGCTCCTCTTTTTATAAGTTCACTTGTAATTGAATTCATTCCTGGATAGGCTTTCGCATCGCCAGTTGAAACTGTTATCCATAGATTATTTTTTGCCATAGTAGATACTTCTTTTGGATTCCATTGGCAAGCTACCAAATATGAAGCGGCAAATAATTCTGGATATTTGTAGTTCATGACAATAGCCATCATTCCACCCATTGACTGTCCTGTTGCATATAATTTTTTTTCATCAATGCTATATTTTGAAATTAAATAATCTCTTATCAAATTTACAGTCGCATCCAGATCGCTTGTAATATCTCCATTGTCATCCACTACTTGTCTTGAATATTGAGGAGCTAGCACAAATGCCTCATGTCTTGCCTGTTCTTCAGGAGCTGCAAATGAAGTTGCGCCATTTCCTTGAAGTAAAGCAGTTTTCGTGTCTTCGCTCAGAACTCCCTTATCGTGCATAAACAGTACAAGCGGATATTTTTTTTATTCTTGTCATAATTTTTTTGGAATATAAAGATTATATTTCACACTTGTCCCAGTTTTTTTGGATCTTTATACACAAACTGCTTTAAAGTTTTCCACAATTAGGTTTCTAGTTTTATTATTTTCAAGTATTGCAATACTTTTTTTCCAATTTTTTTACCATTTGTAAATAAAATATCTTCCTTTTGTGTTATTTTAGAAGTTGCCTTTTTCATTTGAAATCCAACTTCATCATTTCCCTCAAGGCGAAGAGAAGCACCGCTGTCCTTTGGATTTAATTCAATAATGACAAATCTTCCGTCTTTTACAATATCAGTTCTTTCTGGACGGGTATTTGAATAGATTTTTTTCAACAGTTCTGTCTGATACTGTAAAAAGTATTCTTTTGTCAATTGTGAATTTACTACCCTTTCATTAAATTCCACAATAATATGCGTAATTTGCTGTCCTGTTCCAAAAACTTCCGTTACAGATGTCACACTTCTTATCCCTCTGGGATATTTTATTTTTTCAGTCTTTAATGCAGTAGTTGTTTCTGCTGAAACAATGCCCGCTGATATTAACATACCGAAAAATTGTTAAAAATAATAATATTTTTTTCATAGATATCCTCCTTTGCTATTTTTTTATCCAGATACATTTAATAGCTTTTTTTAATTTCATTATTTTTTTAAAGAAAAAGCCCTTGATAAATTTTACCATAATTTTTTTATATTTCAAATATTATTTGCCTTTAATTTTTTTCAATATTCTCAATTTAGTTTGTTATTTTTTTAGTTTTATGGTAAACTATTTAAGTAAAAAGCAAGGCATTTTTTTAGAGAAATTTGGCTTTGTATTATGATATTTTTTTCTGGGGGAAAAAAATGAAGAGGGATAATGGGAATAAAAAAATAATAAAAAAATAGATTTTTGAACGAATGCTGGATGAAGAAAAAGGAAAAGGGGTCATCGAGAAAGACTAAGGCAGCGATTTCTGTCAACAGGGGCAAAAGGATTTACAGATTGTGAAATTTTGGAATTATTGCTTACTTATACAGTTACTAGGAAAAACTGCAGAGGAATTGCAGGGGAACTTTTAAGGAAATATCGGGATTTGTATACGATTTTGAAACAGCCTGGGGAAGAACTGCAAAAAAATAAATATATGACTGAAAGGGCAGCCGTATTTTTTAAACTTTTATTTGAAATAATTGAAAATGAATTGTATAAAAAAGTATGTAATGAGCGAATCGTGCTTTCAAGCAACCTGAAATTGCTGAATTATCTGAAATTTTCCCTTTTAAGCAGGGATATTGAAGTATTTAAGGTATTGTTTTTAAATACACAGAATGAACTGTTAAAGGAAGAGGAACTTTTTTTGGAACGATCGACAGAAGCACGGTCTATATTCGGGAATTGGTAAAAATTTTTAGAATACAATGCAAAAGGAGTAATTCTGGTGCATAATCATCCATCAGGCTCATTAAAGCCGTCAGAATCTGATATTTTGCTGACGAGAAAGGTAAAGGAAGTTTTGGAAAATATAGAAATACGGTTGCTGGATCATTTAATAATAAGTGAAAGAGGGCATTTCAGCTTTTTTTGGAAGGTGGGATTTTATGAAGATAATAAATATAAAAATTTAGGAAAACAAAAAAAGTTTATCCATTTATGATAAGCGATTCGGAAGATTATAAAAAGGGAGATTACGTTCTTGTAGATACAATTCGTGGGGAACAGATAGGAATAGTTCTTGGAATTGCATTAAATAGGCAGAATGCTGATCAAGATGATTTGAAAAATTAGGGAAGTAAAAAGAAAAATTGACAGAGGAAGAAGTAAAAAAATTAGCAGATTTGGATAAAAAGCTGATGAAGCATATTTTAAATGTAAAAAGATTGTAAAAAGACTGCTTCCTGAAATGAATCTTGTTATTGGAGAATATACATTTGATGAAGGAAAGCTAATTTTTTTATTTTACAGCGAATAACAGGCTTGATTTTAGGGAACTGGTAAAGGAAGTAAATAAGACATTTAAAAAAAGAGTGGAATTTTTATCAAATTAAGACAAATGATGAAGGAAGAATTTTGTCAGCTTTTTGGGAAGTATGGACGGGAAATTTACTGGTAAAAAAATAAAAAAATGAAGAGTGTGCAGAAATTTTTTTGTAAATAGAATACTTGAAATATGAGAAAAATATCCAGTAGTGGAGGATTTTTGTAAGACATGCAAATTTTGATATATTGTTATGCAAAGTACTGAATTTACTGGATTTATCTATTAGTTTACACAAAATTCTGGACACTCCTTTTTAGAATTGTAAATAAGTATAATTTTTTTCAGGGATTTGATAACTTGAATTAAAAAAATATGGATATTTATAAAATTTTTAAAAAAAGAGTTGAAATATTTGAAAATATATGTTATACTTATTGAGTAATAAAGTTGATGTGGTCGCATAGCTCAGTTGGGAGAGCACCTGCCTTACAAGCAGGGGGTCATTGGTTCGAGCCCAATTGTGACCACCATTTTTATGGAGGTGTAGCTCAGTTGGTTAGAGTGCTTGCCTGTCACGCAAGATGTCGCGAGTTCGAGTCTCGTCACTTCCGCCATTTATGCCCAGATAGCTCAGTCGGTAGAGCAAGGGACTGAAAATCCCTGTGTCCGTGGTTCGATTCCGCGTCTGGAGCACTCATCATAACAACTAAAAATTAGAATATATAGTGCAAATCAGTAATTATGCTGTTTTGCATTTTTTTTTATTATTTTTTCAAATAGCAAATTTTTTTAGTAAAAGATCAATATTTTATGTGAACTACTCCCGCTTTCAGAAGCGGGAGCTTCTTGGGAAGTATCTGCTTTTGCTAGCCAAATATATTTACCAAGCTCTTCGGGCAGTCCCTGCCCTGTTTTTTTTATTTTCCTAATATTCCAACATCAATTTTCCAATGTTTTTTATATTCAGTGCTGCATTGTAATCTCTATCAATCTCAATTCCACAGCACTCACATTTATAACTTCTTTCTGATAATTTCAGTTCCTCTTTAACATTTCCACATTTACTGCAAGTTTTCGACGACGGAAACCACTTATCTATCTTCAAAAATTGCTTTCCTAAAAATATCAGTTTATACTCAAGCATTCTCAAAAACATTCCCCATCCATTATCTCCTACACTTTTTCCCAAAAATTTAATGCCTGGCTCATCCCTTTCATATTTAAATCCTCAACAACCACAGCATTATAATCTTCAGACAATTTTTTTCGATAATTTATGCAAAAAAATCTCTTCGACAATTTTTTTGATATATTCATGCAATTTTGATATTTTCATTTTTTTGTTTATACCAATTTTTAGAAAAATCTCACTTTTTCTCGATAATGACTTTTTGTAATTTTTTTCAATTTTTTTCTCCAACATCCTAAAAATATCTTGGATAATCAGCCCTTTGGTTTTCAGAACTAATAAATAATTCAGACATCGAAAAAAATCAAGTCCAATCACTTTTATCATTACTTGACATTTTTGAATTTCTTTTTCAAATTCCGTCAAAACAGAAACATAGTAATTTCCATTACTGTTTGTCAATGTTACCGACTTTATTCTATAATTTCTTTGGTATTTCTCTATGATATTTTAATTTTATTCTTTTTCAATTTTGGCAAAACCAAATACTTGTTTTCCTCAATTCGTATCGAATTGTTCACACAATTTGTCGTGTAACTTTTTAACACTAGTCTTTTTAGATTTGAACCTTGGAAATTTTGCTCTCTTCTGAAAGAAATTCGTAAACGATCGTTTTACATTCAATTGAGCATTTGAAAGTGCCAGACTGTCTACTTCTTTTCAAAAAATTGATTTTCACTTTTCAAACTAGCAGGTGTAATTATTTTATTTTTTTCCCAGTTTCTTCATAAAAATTTATTTGCAGCATACAAAAATCGTATTGTAAACAAAACGAACACATCCAAAAGTCTTGTTTATCAACAACTCCTGCTCCTTTATTTGGATAAATTCTATATTTGAATGCTAAATTATATTTCATAAAATTACACCTTCTTTTTGATTTTGAATATTATTTTTAATGACTTCTCTTCAATATTTTATAAAAAAATTGTATCATAAGTGTATCCTTTTTTTCAACTTTAAAAAAAGCAATTCATCTCCCACTTATAGAAAGCCTACGACTTCTTGCTATCTTTTTGTTAAACAAAAATTTATTAAATAGTGCAAGAACACTCGCTACTTTAGTCGTGGGAGGTTCAGAGATGAATCCATTAATTTAATGGAAAAATGATATTAGAATTTTTTTGAAAAAAATTAACTTAACTGCTTTTATCTAATAAAAAAAGGTATTTTACAAGGAAAAAAAGATTGACAAATTATAAAAAAATTATATTATAATACAATGACTTGTAAGTCAATTTTTATTGTTAGGTAGGAAGATGTTTGTAAAAGAGAAAAATATAAAAAAACAAAAAAAGAGGAAAAATATTGGAAAAAGGCCTTTGAATTATTTAGGAAAAAAATGGGTATATGGATACAAAAGTTGAGGATATAACAAAGGCATTGGGAATTTCAAAAGGGAGTTTTTATACGTATTTCAAGACGAAAGAGGAACTTTTATGTGAGTTGTTGGAAAGTATGAAAAACTCTGAAATGGAAAAGATATTCGAAAGTAGAAAATTGATGAAAATCCGAAAAAAACTTTGGAAAAATTTTATTAAAGAAAGATTTAAAAGTATTCTAGAACTTTTTGAACAATGTGGATATTGGAATAATGAATTCTTTTTACCCAGAATACAAATGTAGGGAAATTTCATGAAGAAATGACAAAAATTTTTTTAAGAGTTTTATCAAGGAAAATATACTTTTTAAGATATGAAAGTAACAGAGAATACGATATGGAAATTATTTCAGATTTTATAATTTCGGCAATTAATAATTATTTGATTAAAAAAATTGTATGTAAAAAGAATATACTTTTTTTCCTCAAAGGGAGAGTTTGATGGGATAGTAGAGGATAATCAGAAATTAATTAATGAAATTGTAAAAATTCATCGATAATGCATTAAAAATAGATTAAATAGGAGGACAAGATGAAAAAAATAAATTGCGAATGATAGTGATGTCATTATTATTGTTAATTGCAATCCCGGGTTTTGCAGAAAAAAATAACGATACAGGAAGCAGCAGAAATGGCAATTAAAAAAATAATAAGGACATTAAGATTGAGATGTTGAAAACAGAGCAAGGGAAAAATTGATGTGGATAGAGCCTGGGCAATAGATTTTTTTACAGTAGGTTATTCTGGGAAGCGCTCAAGAGCATTTGGATAAGAGTTTTAGTAGAACTGGAGAGCTTATCAGCATTACTTTGACATTGTCGCAACCGATCTATACAGGCGGAAAATTGAAACTGAAATCACGAAATTAGTAAAGAAAAAAATTGACATTGTCACAGCTTAGTCTGGATAAAGTGAGAAAAGATACTAGTTTTAAGTACAGTTCAAGCATATATTGATGTTTACAATGCAATGAGTACATTGGGAGTGTTGCAGAAAATCAAAGGAAACGTTAGATGAAAAATTTAAAAAAACACAAAAAGAACTATATGATTTGAGAATGACAACTCAGCCAGAACTTACAGAAGCAGAAAGAAGCGTGGCATCCATTGAAGCACAAATTGTAGAGCAGGAAGGGAATATAGAAGTTTCAAAAGAGGCATTGGGAATTTTAATCGGAGTGAAAAAATAGTTCACAAATCGAGATAGTTCCATTTGGAGTAGAGGATAACTTTTACAAAGACAGTTAAATTGGATGAAGATTTGGCAAAATTGCAGCAGAAAATACAGAATATAAAGATATCTGTGAAAACAAAAATGATTTGAGCAAAAAAATATAAAATTGCAGGAAGCTAGATTTTAAGCCGACAGTTAGTGGAATGATAAATTATGGAGCATTGCAAAGTCAAGATAGATTTGGAAATATTTTCAAGACAAAAAAACTTTTACAACTTCAGCAGGAGTAAAACTGGAGCTGGGACATATTTGACTGGGGAGCAAGAAAAAAATAATGTGAAATTATGCGAAAAAGACTCAGGAAATATCAGCTGTTCAAGTGGATCAGACTCTGGAAACTGTTCAAGCAAATATGAGAAAAAAACTTATTATCAGTTAAGATCGCTGGAAAAAAAGTATAGCAGCATTGCAATTAGCGGTGCAAAAAAAGCAGAAGAATCTTATAATTTGGAAAAAGAAAGATACTCTTACAGATTAATTACGATGGAAAAATTTGTTGCAATCGGAAACTAATTTAAGACAAGCCAGAGTAAATTATGCACAGGCTAAATTGAATTATTATTTCCTAGTTTCTAAATATGGAGCATATTTGGACTAGAGATAAAAAAATTTTATAGAAATGATATGAATTGGAAAAAGTTGATAGAATTTAAATGGTAAAATAAAAGAACCATTTAATCTGAGAATTATAAAATAATCAAAATGAAATTTTCACTTTTTAAATAGGGAATAATATTAAATATAAAAAAACAGGAGAAAAATATTAATTTAATTGGATTTTTAGAGGCTTTTATAAATAATTAAAAGTCACTAAGAATAGGGAGGAAAAAAATGAAAAATAAATAAAAAAATAATTGTAGCGATGATGGTGCTAGCATTGCTTACTGTTTCATGCGGAAAGAAAAAACCAAAAGGAAATTCATCTACAGCAAGACCAGTAAAAGTGCAAGTAATCGGTCAAAATCAAATGTCGTTGGGATACACGGCTAGTGGGTCGATAAAAGGGATAGAAGAAATACCGTATACAGCGACTTCAAGTGGGGAAGTTGTAGTAATTAACGGGAAAAATGGTGATTATGTGAATGCAGGGCAAGTAATTGTGGCGATTGATAATCAAGCGGCAAGATCTGGTGTTAGAGAGGCTGTTTCAAATGTAAGAACGGCAGAATCTAATATTAGTTCGGCACATGGAGATATTAGTGCAGCTAAAGGAAATATTGCCTCAGCAGCAGCAGCAGTGGAAGAAGCGAGAATTAATTATCAAAAATATAAAATGTTGTATGATAAAAGGTTGATAACAGAAACTGATTTCTTGACAGCACAAACAAAATTAAGTTCGGCACAAGCTAACTTAAATTCGGCTAGAAGTAACTATAATACAGCGGTAAATGCATTATCTTCTAGAAGAAACAGTTTGAGTTCGGCACAAGCTAATTTAGCTACAGCAAATGATACTAACAGTAAAACCGTTATTAAAACTAAAGTTAGCGGATATATTGCGAATATGGATTTAGAAAGACATCAACAAGTATCAGCAGGAGCAAAATTGTTTACATTGGTTAATGAAAGTGAAATGAAATTGGAAATTGGAGTTCCAGCAGAAATTGTTAAAAAAATTCAAATGGGAGCACAAGCGACTATAAAAGTTGATGAGTTGAATGGTAAGGAAATTGTTGGAACAGTTTATGAAATAGCGGCTTCAGCTGATTCAGCTAGTAGACAATTTATTGTAAAAGTTAAATTCCCTAATCCAGATAGAGAATTAAAAAGTGGAATGTATGGAAAAGCAAATATTGCAACAGGAGCTGAAGATGGGTTGATTATTCCTAAAAAGGCGATTGTAGTAAGAGGAGTTCAGCAAGTTATTTATGTTATTAGAGATGGAAAAGCAGTTATGATACCGATAAATATTTCTAATCAAAATGAAACTTATGCGGCGGTGACTGGTGATGGCTTGACAGCTGGAGATCAGTTAGTCATTGATGGACAAAATGTTGTACAAGCGAATGAAAAAGTAAATATTGTGCAGTAATAGAAAAATAGAGAAAGGAGTGTACGGTTATTGTAATCGTATGAGATAAAATGACAGTAGCAGAATTTGCAACGAAGAGAGTAGTGTCGACAACGATGATACTTATATTTATGATTTTTGCTGGTTGGGTAGCGATGACAGGTATGAAACAGGAAAGAATACCAGATTTTGATACACCGATAGTTGTTGTTAATGCCACTTGGACGGGAGCGACAGCGGAAGATGTAAAAACCCAAGTATCTAAAAAAATTGAAGATGCGGCATTGAATGTAGATGGAATTAAAAATATTACAACATCTTCATCTTATGGTTCATCAGTAGTTACGATAGAGTTTAACTATGGTGTAGATACAGATATTAAACAAGTACAAGTTCAAACACAAATAGATAAAAATAAAAAGGACAATTGCCAGATGATGATAACTTTAAAGATCCTACAGTATCAAAAATTAGATATAGCAGGGAGTTCCAACATGGCGTTAATGATTGGAATTACTGGGAAAAAAATAAAGAGTTAATAACATCATTTGTTGAAGAAACATTACAACCTAGATTGAAGAGAAATAGAGGTATCGGTAATATTTCTGTAATGGGTAATGCGACAAGACAAATTAAAGTTTGGCTGGATCCAGCTAGATTAAAGGAATATAATTTGTCAGCGGCAGAAATTTATAGTAAAAATAAAAAGCAGCTAATACGGTAACACCAGCAGGTACAATAACTGATGGGACGAAAGAATTTATCCTAAAAGTTGATGGAGAATTAAAAGAGCTTGATCAAATTCAGGATATCGTTATTTCAAATCAAAAATAATCAAACAGTTAGATTGGCTGATGTGGCAAAAGTTGAGTATGGAACAGAGGATCCTACATCATATGTAACATATAATGGAAAAGAAATGGTTGCCGTTATGATTCAAAAGAGTAAAGATGGTAACTTGGTGGAGGTTGCTAAAAAGGCTAAGGAAACTTTGAAAGAAGCAAAAACCATTATTTCCAGAAGGTTCTAGTTATAATATAATAGTTGATAACAGTGAAAAAGTTAGTGAATCAATAAAAAAATGTTGCAAGTTCTGGGATACAAGCGGTTATCATTACAATCATAGTACTTTTTGTATTCTTGAAAAAAACTTGAGAGCGTCATTAGTTGTGGGAACATTGATTCCGATTTCAGCAATGTTTACATTCTTCTTACTTACAACACAAGGGATAACATTGAATATGGTTTCGTTAATGGGATTATCACTTGCAGTTGGATCATTAGTAGATAACGGAGTTGTTACGCTGGATAATATTTTTGATCACATTCAGATTAATAAGGAACCAGCAGATGTAGCAGCGATACGGGGGTACAAATGAAGTAATTCTTCCGATGATGGCGTCAACTGCAACTTCAGTTTGTGTATTTTTACCAATTATATTATTTGAAGGACTTGCTAAAGGAAGTATTTAAGAGTATTGCATTTTTCAATGATGTTTGCGTTGTCAGCTTCGATTATTGTTGCGATGTTATGGGTTCCAATGGCTTCGAGTTTATTTTTAGATGTTAAAAAAATATCAGATAATGCTGAAAAAAAGCTGCTAAATTTAATGCATTTAGAGATAAATATAAAGAATTAGTGGCAAAAAGTATTGGAAAAATAGATGGAAAAATGGTAATTGGAGTTACAATAACATTTGTTATAGTTGTATTTGGAATAGGAAAAACGGTAAAAACTACGTTCTTTCCCAACGATTGACGATAATCAATATTCGGTAGTTGCGACACTTGCGACAGGATTAGATTTAGATGTGTCAAAAAGATATTGCAAATAAAAATGGAAGCTGTTGTAAAAGCAGATCCAGCGACTAAAGATATAAATGTTATTGCCTCAAAAAGTGCAGCGACAATAAATGTCGATGTAAAGAAAGATACGATGAAGGCAATGAACCGTGTCAGAGAAAAATTAAAAGATTTACCAAATGTAACACTTGCGGTTTCACCACAAAAAGCAGGAGGTCGTTTATCGCAGAAGGATTATTCGTTTCAAATAGAAGGTGATGACCCACAAGAATTAAATAGAATTGCAAATTCGATAATGAATGATATGAAGAGTCAGTCTTGGTTTAAGGATGTTAAGTCATCGACTGAAGGTGGATATCCACAAGCTAAATTGGAAGTTGACAGAGTAAAAGCAGAAAGTTATGGAATAACTGTAACAGATATTACTCAAATGCTATTTATGACAGCATCTGGATCAGCAAATCCAATTGATGTAACTCAAAGTACAGAAACATTGGATGTAGTGTTGGAATTGGAAAAAAATCAAAAAAATTCATTGAATAAAATTATGGATTTAGAGATAAAAAAACTAATAAAGGAACTTATGTTAGATTAGGAGATATTGCTACAATGCAATATGAAGAAAGTGCGTCGACTATTTCAACAGAAAAATGGTACAAGAATTGTAACAGTTGGTGCAAACTTGGATAAATCAAAAAGGATTTAACGATGCAGCGACATTTATTCAACAGTCATTCAAGAAGGCAAATCCAGCTGAAGGATACAAAATTGGGGTAGCAGGACAAGCTAAAAAAACCAATCTGAAATGGGTGGACAAATTAAGAAAGACTTGTTACTTGCGATTGTGTTGATTTATACAGTACTTGCGGTTCAGTTGGAATCATTTATCTTGCCACTTATGATTATGACAACATTGCCATTATCAATGATTGGAGTAATTTTAGGATTAGCGATAACTAGAGTACAACTTAGTATGTTCGTTATGATTGGTATCTTGATGTTATTTGGTATGGCGGTTAATAATGCGATTGTAATGCTTGATTTCGTTGCAGGGATTGCGGAAAAAAAGGCTGGTCGATTCATGATGCCTTAGTAGAAGCCTGTGGTTCAAGACTACGACCAATTTTAATGACAACGCTTACAACAGTATTAGGTTGGTTGCCAATGGTATTCTCAAGTAAAGGAAGTTCAGGGATACTATCAAGGAATGGCGATTGCAGTAATGTTTGGACTTTCATTCTGTACAATCTTGACATTGTTCTTTACACCAGTGTTGTATTCGTTGGTTGAAGAAAGAAAAGAGAGAAAACAAAAAGAAAAAGAAGAAAAAAGAAGACAGGAAAAAGAAATAGAAAGAAGAGGATATGCTAAATAATTCGATTCTTTGATTTATTAAAGTGTTTGGTAACTTATAAAAGTTAATTTTTATTAAATAGTACAAGAACACTCGCGACTTTAGTTATGAGATGAATTGTACGAAGATTTTTAGTAAGCGTATAGGGAAACTTGTATGTAGACACGGAGCAAAAACCGTGCAACAAAAGAAACTGAACTGCTGGGAACTCTTAAAGCTAGTATGACCACAACATAATACCCTAATTGAGAATATGGTATAAGTGTGAAGGTAGCGAAAGCAGAAAAAAATATACTAGATGATGCAAGGTTAAATCCTAAACATTGAGCCGTACGTATAGAAAGGAATATAATAGACAATCAGCAGTTAAGCCTGAAAAAGGAAAGTTCAACGACTATCCCTCGTGAGGGGACAATACAAGCGATTGGTATTGGAAGTGGTTTCGCCTAAGTCCTTGAAATAGGATATGGATAAGATATAGTCTGTGCTTGTTAGAGATAACAAGAAGTTCATAAGAGAACTGCATAAATGGTAGCGTATTTATGTGAACGACGCTTCCCACTGTTGTGGGGTTTTAAAAAAACTTTAAAAAAATATTTAAAAAAATACTACTTTTTAATAGATAAAATGTAGGGATATATAGTATAATATCTCTGAAAAAACAACAAGTAAAACATCTTAGCAAAAAAGGAGTTTAGGAATTTAAAATATTTATCTCATATAGCCAAGAACTTAACTAATGAAGCTATATATAATATTAGACAGTATTATTTTAAAAAAATAAAAAAAGTATTTAAGTTATAACGAAAACTATAAAATGCTTAAAAAAATAGTGAGAACTATAAAAAAATTAAATTCTAATATGGCTCAGCAAATTCTAAAAAGAAGTAGACGGAAGTTTCAAATCATTTTTGGACTTTTTAAAACTTGCTAAGAATGGTCAATATAATTTTTAAAGATATAAAATTACCTAAATATCTTGCTAAAGATGGTTTTTACTACTCTTGTTATAGGTTTTGTAAGATTAAAAGATGATATTCTGATAGTTCCTTATTCAAATTCGTTTAAGAAAAACTCATCAGGAAGTTAAAATTAAGCTGCCACCAGTATTAAAAAGGCAAGAAAATAAAAGAGATTAGAATAATACCAAAACAACATTCTAGGTACTTTGAAATTCAATATACTTATGAGGTAGAAGAGGTTCAAAGGGAATTAAATAAAGAAAAATGCACTAGGAATTGATTTAGGTATAGATAATTTTTGTACTTGTGTAACTAATAATGGAGCATCATTTATAATAGATGGTAGAAAAATTAAAATCAATAAATCAATACTATAATAAGATAAATGCAAAATTGCAAAAGCATTAAAAGATAAGCAAAAGATAGAGCATATAACATTAAGGCAAAAAAGAATAGTTAGAAAAAAAGAAATAATCGTATAAATGATTATCTTTCAAAAGCAGCAAGAATAATTGTAAATTATTGTCTTAATAATGATATAGGAAGAATAGTTCTAGGATATAATGAAGATTTTCAAAGAAATTCAAATATAGGAAGTATAAATAATCAGAACTTTGTAAATATACCATATGGAAAAATTAAGAGATAGATTAATATATCTATGTAAACTATATGGAATAGAATTTAAGCTGCAAGAAGAAAGTTATACATCAAAAAGCAAGTTTCTTTTGATGGAGATGAAATCCCAATATATGATAAAAGAAAAATTCACAAGAATACATATTCAGTGGAAAAAGGATAAAAAGAGGACTATATCAAACAAGCTCAGGTAAACTCATAAATGCAGATTGTAATGGAGCATTAAATATATTAAGGAAAAGTAAAGTTGTGGACTTAAGCGTCCTATACAATAGAGGTGAGCTGAACACACCTAAAAGAATAAGGGTAGTGTAAAGCTATCAAACTTCTTAGAAAATTTTTGAATATTTTTAAAGGTTTTAGAACCCTGCGACTTTAGTCGTGGGAGGTTCAGAAAAATTAGAGGGAGAATTTTGTGAAAAGATTAGAAATATATTTTGATTCATTTTATACGGAAAAAAATGAAAGAAGAATTAAGAGAGTATGGAATAGATCAATATTTTATAGTTCCAGCTGTTCATAGTTCGTGGGGCAAAGATTTTAAACATTTTAATACACATGTTTGGCCAGGGACAGACAGTATTTTAGTTACTTATTTGGAAGATAGGCACGCACAAGAGATTATACGGATTATTAAAAATTATGAAGATAGATTTAGGGTCGTGGAATTTCGATGGGTGCGGTTATTTTGCCTGTTGAAGATATTATTTTGTAATTATTTTTCTTAATAATATTTTTTTGTTTAAACAGCGGAATAGTTATAAGTTTCTTTACAAGGAGTTCAAGACTTCTTATTAGCAAATAGTGTAAAATATAACTTCTATTTTTAAATGAGTTTTGGTATAAAAAAATAGGTTATTTAGTAAAGGGCATTCTTTTATGGATGTCCTTATTTTAAAGTAATTTTACTATAAAAAAATAATGAAAAAAAGTTTACTGTATTTAGAGGAAATATGTTAAAATATGGAAAAGAAAAAATTTGAAAAATTGAGGAGAGAAATAATGAATAATGCTAAAAATAAAAAGTTATAGGTATTGGTACGACTGGAAATGATATTTTTGAGTAAAAATTATGCAAAAAGGAATTTCAGAGTTGAACTTGTGGGAATTGATGCAAATCAGGGGAATTTAGATAATTTGAATGTGAAATCAAAAATACTGATTTCTGAAAAACTTGAATGTAGAAGTGAAAGATACACTGAAAAAAATACGGATTTAGTATTTATTTTGACAGAAATGTCGGAAAAGAATAATAGCAAGATTGCTTGTATTGTTTCAGAAATTGCGAAAAAAATGGGAATATTGACAATAGTTGCAGTTGCTACGTCAATTGATTCGGATAGAGAGATTGAAGAAATTGAGAAAAATAAAAAAAGTTGCTGATACGGTTATAGTGTTGTCACTCAAAAAAATTGGTTGAAAAAAAGGGTTGAATGAATTTTTTTCCTGAATTGTTTGTGAAGAGAGATAGGCTTTTTATAAAGAATTTAGAATTTATATTAAATATGATAAATAAACAAGGAGTGATGAATCTTGAGCTTAATGATATTAAATCAATTTTAAAAAAATTCAGGAGAAGCTGTGACGGCATTCGGTAAATCTAAAGGGCTGGATAAGGTAAAAGCTTGTGGTAAAACAAATAGTAAATAATCTTTTTGTAAAAAAATATCCCAAAAGCTGGTAAAAATATTGTTGAATATTACAGCGGGACTCAGATATTGGATTAATGGATTTACAGCAGATAACTATGGCATTGAATGAAAAAAATTTGAGATGGTAAAGCGAGTATATTATGGGGATATACTTTTGAATCCTGAAGCTTTAGATGAAATTGAAGTTGGAATGTTGATAACTGAAATTGCAGTATAAAAACTGTAATTTTTCTATTATAGTCAAGAATTTATAATAATAAAAAAATATGG